>Ga0137308_100169_pt1 | contig 120690 bp, 124 predicted proteins | sample Inofrocosms_June_FD_97181 | JGI IMG/M metagenome (GOLD analysis project Ga0137308, IMG submission 97181) | Mouse cecal microbial communities from Vienna, Austria - N-Acetylneuraminic and N-Acetylglucosamine D2O microcosms_June | ecosystem: Host-associated > Mammals > Digestive system > Large... | reverse complement strand
TTAAACTGTTTGGGTCCGGCGGGCCCCGAGGTTCATCTCGGTCTAGGTGAGCTTTCGGGAGGACTGGTATTTCACCTACGACTGCCGGAGGTGCCAAAACGAAGGAACGGAGACTCTGGGGGCAAAAGCATGCTCATTTCATTGCTCCTCCCCGTGGGGACCTCATTTGTCTTGCGCAGTACCACTTCCTTAATTCTGTAACGCATGAGCTACTGTTTGGGAAAATGATATCAGCGGCAAAGGTTAAAGTACATAATCTGGAAATTACGATTGCGTCCTCCGATTTTTGCCCACCATCAAATTTCTTTTTCGGGAACCAAGAGTCTTTCTATTATACAGAATATGCACTCAAAGCTGACGCTTGGAGTGGAGCCTTTGAAGGGTATGACATTGTTAATCAGATATGGCCTATCGTTCCGGGACGGGTATTTGATAAGATACCGTTGCCGCCCTTCATAGCCTGCCGCTTGCCCCAGCTGACGTTTTTGCTGATACTCTCACTCTCAGACTGGGCGAAGGCGCCGTAGAGGGTGAGCAGGAACTCGCTCTCCCAGGAGATCGAGTTCAGATTCTCCTTCTCGAAAATCACGGGGATGCCCAGCTGGCGCAGCTCACGGGTGTATTTGACGGTGTCCAGCGTGTTCCGGGCGAAGCGGGAGAGGGATTTCGTGAGAATCAGGTCGATCTTGCCCCGCCGACACTGGCGGATCATCCGCTGGAAGTCCTTCCGGCTGCTGACAGACGTGCCGGTTTTGCCCTCGTCAATATACAACTTGCCCCGAATAAAAAAGAGGGCAAAAAACGAAAAAATTGTTTGACATTGGCGGGACCATCCTTTATAATACATAAGGTATCGTTGCGAGGTAGCTTATGGTAATTGATGTAAGACCCATACTCCACACCCCCGGCAAGCGGCTGGACTTCCGGTTTGAGCTGGACCTGTCCGGCCTGGAGTTCGACGGACGAAGGCCCGTTTCCCGTCCGGTAGCGGTGGAGGGGGAGATCCGCAACACGGCGGACCTGCTGGAGCTGGAGCTGACGGCCCGGACCATGCTGGACGCGGTCTGCGACCGCTGCGGGAAGGAGTTTTCCCTGGAAAAGGAGATCTCCTATGGCTGTATGCTGGCAGAGGAGCTCCAGAACGAGGAGAGCGACGAGATCGTCCTGCTGGAGGACGGAAAGACGGACGCGGGCGACCTGGCCCGGACGGCCTTCATCCTCGGCATGGACAGCAAAATTTTGTGTTCGGAAGATTGCAAGGGACTGTGCCCCCGGTGCGGCGCCGATTTGAATCGCGGCCCCTGCTCCTGTAAGAGGGAGCCGGACCCCCGGCTGGCGGCCCTGGCAAGCCTTTTGGATAAGAAATAACGAGAAGCGCTCCGCGCCTTTTTGTATGAGTAGGAGGTGTCACAATGGCAGTACCCAAGGGTAAAGTATCCAAAGCGAGAAGGGACAAGCGGCGCAGCTCCACCTGGAAGCTGACGGCCCCCAATCTGGTCGTGTGCCCGAAATGCGGTGCGATGCACCTGCCCCACAGAATGTGCCAGGAGTGCGGTACTTACAACGGCCGGGAGATCAAGGTCGTGAAGTCCGTCGTCTCGAAGTAAGTTCTGTTGGATCAAGAGAGAGGAGCTTGTCTCCCCTCTCTTTTTTCTTAAAGGAGAAAGGAGAATGCCCCATGCGTTCCACCAAGCGTCCCCGGCGGCCGGTCCGCCGTTACCGCTCTTTGCTGTTCCCCGGCATCGCCCTGCTGGCGTTGTTCCTGTTTTGGGCGGCTTTCCTGCCGCCGGGGATTTGAACCCGGCATCCGGAGTGCAAAAGGGGGGGGAGGCCCGCCCCGCGCAGGAATGCCGCTAAAAATGACCGTTCAGAGCGTTTAAAAACCATGATCTTCATTATTTGAGCCGCTTTTTTAGAGCCTGCCGGGCATGAGGGGAATATCTGAAGTCCAAAGAAGGACCGTCTCGGAACGATGTTCCGAGACGGTCCTTCCTGCTTGAAGAGAGTCGGGGAGACTGCGGCGGGATGAAGCCCTTCACGCCATCTGGGACACCGCCACGAACACATTGGAGATCTCATACCAGACGGCGAAGTCCACGCTTCCCGTTTGGGGCAGATGGAAGATCTTCTGGAACTCAGTCACCGCCGCCTGGGTGGCGGGGCCATAGACGCCGTCTGCCGGGATCTTGGGAATGGCGGGGAAATTGTCCGCGATGCGGTTGAGCTGGACTTGAATGGTCCGCACCGCTTCCCCCTCGCTGCCCAGGGTCAGCACCTCCCCGCCGTAGGACAGAGGGACGCCCTCCACCTTCTCCGCGCTTTTGAGGTAGATTTCCGAGCCGTAGTACTTTTTCAGGATGCTCACCGCGTCCCAGCCCTGCTCCCCAAGCGCTTGAGAGCCCCACTGGCTCAGACCGCTGCACTGTGTCCGCCGCCCGTCGCAGTACTGGGTGAACAGGGGCTGGGCGATGCCCTCCTTGGTGACGTAGGTGGTGAAGAGATCGTCCACCACCACGCCGATCTCCTCGAAGATAGTCCGCCCGTGGGAGTAGGACTGGTCGAAAGCCGTGGAGCTGGTGACGGTGAAGTCATAGCCTTTTCCCCGGTACCACTCTGTGTAGACCCGGTTTAGAGTAAAGGAAGTAATGGCCAGCACGTTGGCCTTAATGGCCTCCGTCCGCCAGGTGGAGTAGATTTCACTGCACGCCACGTTTTTCACGTAGTCCTTGAACCGGACCCAGTAATTCCGGGCGGACGCGTCCTCGGGCCGCCCGTCGTGGACCACCACAAACTCCGGGATCACCGGCTCCGGCAGGACGACCAGTCCCTCCGGCTCCGGCAGGGGCTTGACCTCCGCCTCCTCCGGGCGGCTGGAGGGCTCCCCCCACAGGGCGTGAGGGGCTAAGAGCACATTGTGTACATTGAAGCCCCCGGACCGGGCCGGGGCCAGGGGGGCTCGCTGGATGGCCCGCCCGGCGGGCAGCAGTTCCACCCCGCCCAGGTGGAGGGTCTCCCGCTCCGGGGCGAAGACGGTGACATTGTAGACGGCGTAGGGCCGCTGCTCCGCCGCCCCCTCCTCCACAGACCACTCCATGGGGGGCGCGGGCAGCTCGATAAAGGGCGTCTGGCCCGAGGCGTCGGTGGCCGCTTCCTCCAGCACCCTGCCGTCCGTGGGGTCCGTAATGCGGACCCGGGCCTCTGGGATAGGGTCCGGGGTTTCCCCGGCCGTGACAAAGATCTGCAAGCTGCCCTTGTCCGTATAAGTTGGATTCATAAGGCTGCTCCTCCTTTCCGTATACTATCCTATGCGGGCGGGGCATTCCGGACACCGCCCAAAGCATCGGGACAGGAGGGCTGTATGGAATACATCATCAAATACACGGGGGATATCCTCTCCCTGGGCTATCCCACGGAGCTGCTGGACGCCCAGTTTGCCATCATGGAGCTGGAGGAGGAGTCCCCGGAGCGGCTGCTGGCCCACTGGCAGGTCACCTGCTATGAGCCCGCCCGGCGGCTCAGCAGCCTGGCGGATCGGAGTCTGGAGGCGTCCTGCATCCCTCCGGTCCAGCGGGAGACCGGCCTGGGGCTGACGGGGCAGGGGGTGCTCATCGGCTTTGTGGACTCCGGACTGGATCTGCGGCACCCGGAATTTCTGGCAGACGACGGCTCCAGCCGCATTGTGGGCCTCTGGGACATGACGGCCCAGGGCACGCCACCCAGGGGCTTCCTCCACGGAGCGGCCTATACCAAGGCGGAAATCGCCACCGGCTTGGTGGACTCCCCCGACGAGACCGGCCACGGCACCGCCGTCGCCGCCATTGCCGCCGGGCGGAGCGGAGCGGCCCCGGGGGCCTCCATCGCCGCCGTGAAGCTTTCAAGCTCCCGGACCACGGACATCATGCGGGCGGTGAAGTACCTGCTGGACCAGGCGGAGGAGCGGCGGATGCCCTGCGTGGTGAACCTGAGCTACGGCACCAACTGCGGTTCCCACCAGGGGCAGTCCCTCTTTGAGGCTTACATCGACCAATCTTCCCAGCGGGGGCGGAGCGTGGTGGTCTGCGCCGCCGGGAACGAGGGCAGCGGGGCCCACCACTTCCGGGGGCGGCTGGTGGAAAACGAGACCCTGGACGCGGAATTCACCGTTTCCACCCAGCGGCCCCAGATTTACCTCTCCCTTTGGAAGAACTTCGCCGACGAGGCGGTGTTCGAGCTGGTCCTCCCCAACGGCCAGACCACCGGCCCCCTGACGGAGGGGACCCGCTTCCTCCGCTTCGGCCCCATCCGGGCGGCGATTTTCTACGGCGTGCCTACCCACTACACCGCCACGCAGGAGGCCCTGTTCCTTCTGGACGCGCCGCCGGGAGGGCTGGACGGCCTCTGGAAGCTCCGGTGCCACGGCAGGAAGGTGGCCGACGGCCGCTTCGATGTGTGGCTGCCCACCATTGAGGAGGTCAGCGACCGCACCGCCTTCCTCCAGCCGGAGCCGGATCTGACCATCACCCTTCCCGCCACGGCGCTGTACCCCATCTCCGTGGGGGGCTTCCGACCGGAGACGGAGACGGTGAGCCCCTTCTCCGGCCGGGGGGACCAGGACTGCGCGGGCCGGGTGCTCCTGGATCTGACGGCCCCGGCGGAGGCGGTCCGCTCCGCCAAGCCGGGGGGCGGCTACGACGTCTTCACCGGCACCAGCATGGCGGCCCCCTTTGTCTCCGGGTCGGCGGCGCTGATGATGGAGTGGGGCATCGTCCAGGGAAACGACCCGTTTCTCTACGGCCAGCGGGTGAAGGCGTTTTTATGCAAGGGGGCCCTCCGCAGCCCCTTCCTGTCGTACCCAAATCCTCTTTGGGGCTATGGGCGGCTGAACCTCTGCGGAACCATGAACGAACTGGTCAGTCATTTGGAAAGGGGGCTTTAACCATGGCCTTATCTCCCGAGGCGATGGCTTTCATTCAAGCGCCGGACACCGTGGACTTCGTCACCCGTGCTACGGACGCTTTTTTTGCCTACGTTCAGCGATCAAACGAGGTGGTCATCGGGCAGTTCCTCTCCGGGCGCTATGTCCTGGGCTACATCAAGCAGGAGAATTTCCACCACCTGGAAGAGGCCCTGGGCACTGCCTTCGTCAGCTCCGTCTCCGTGGTGCTGGGGCTTTTGGACCGTCCCGCCCTGGAGGCGGCGGGGATCTCTCAGGTCCAGAGCCAGCCCTACCTGAACCTGAAGGGGCGGGGGGTGCTCATCGGCTTCCTGGATACCGGCATCGACTACACCCAAAGCGTCTTCCGCTATGAGGACGGCAGCAGCCGGATTCAATCTATCTACGACCAGACCGTGGACGGCCCTCCGCCGGAGGGCTTCCTCCTGGGCCGGGAGTACTCCAACGCGGAAATTAACGCCGCCCTGGCCTCTCAGGACCCCTACGCCATCGTGCCCCAGCGGGACGAGGACGGCCACGGCACCTTCCTGGCCTCCGTGGCGGCGGGGCGGCAGACGGAGGACTTCTCCGGCGCGGCCCCGGACGCGGAGATCATCGCCGTGAAGCTGAAAAAGGCCCGGCCCTTTTACCGGGAGCGCTACTGTGTCCCGGCGGACCAGGAGCACGCCTATGAGTCCAGCGCCGTCATGGTGGGTGTGGAGTACATCCTCCACAAGGCCCGGCAGCTGGGCCGCCCGGTGGTCATCTGCATCGGCCTGGGCACCAATGCCGGGGGCCACGACGGGGTCAGCGTCTTTGAGGAGTACCTGGGGGGCGCGTCCCTTCAGGCGGGGGTGTGCCTCTGCGCCGCGGCGGGAAACGAGGCCGAGGCCCGGCACCACACCGGCGGCGTCCTCCTGCCCGGGGAGGCGCCGGGCACCGTGGATTTGAAGGTGGGGGAAAACGCCGGGGACGTGTACATGGCGGTGTGGAACACTGTGGCGGACCGGCTGTCCGTCTCCGTCCGGTCCCCCTCCGGGGAGCTGGTGGGCCGGGTGCCCGCCAAGCCGGGCATCGGCCCCGCCGCCGACGTGAAGCTGGTGCTGGAGGCGGCCCGGGTCCAGATCGAGTACCACTTCCCCGTGGAGGGCAGCGGGGGACAGCTGACGGTGATCCGCATTCTGGGGGCCACTCCGGGGGTGTGGACCATCCAGCTCCACGGGGATATTCTGCTCAACGGCAGATATCAGGTGTGGCTGCCCATGACGGGCTTCGTCTCCCCGACGGTAGAGTTCCTGGCGGCCACGCCGGACTACACCGTCACCAGCCCCGCCTCCGCCGTGGGAGTGATCTGCTGCGGGGCCTATGACAGCAACAACAAAAGCCTCTACGCCAAGAGCTCCCGGGGCCCCGCCTGGGACGGACGGATTCTTCCGGACCTGACGGCCCCCGGCGTGGGAGTCGGAGGCATCTACCCCTATGGGCCGGGCCTTATGAGCGGCACCAGCGCGGCGGCGGCGGTGCTGGCGGGGACCTGCGCCCTGCTGCTCCAGTGGGGCGTCCGGGAGGGAAACGAACCGGCCATGGGGACCTATCAGATTCGGGCGTATCTCATCCGGGGCTGTCTCCGGCGGCCGGATATGGAGTATCCCAACAACCAGTGGGGCTATGGGGCCATTCAATTGATGCAGACCTTCCATTTGATGCGGGAGCTGTGAGAGGAGGCGCCGGCGGGAAATCTCAGCGTGATTCCCGCCGGGTGCTTTTCCAAATCGCAGACGCCTCTATTAAGCCTTGTTTGGAAAATGGCAAAACGCCGTCTTTGGGCACCTTTTTCCGCCAATTTTCAAACAAGGCCTAAGTGGAGGCCAAATTTTTTCTCTTTTTTCATATTCCCTCTTGACAAACGGCCCTTGTGCGTCTATAGTGTACTTAACGAACCAGTACGCAAGGTACGGACAATACAAGGGGGGCGATCCTATCGACATTCTCATCAGCAACAGCAGCGGCAAACCGATTTATGAGCAGATTTGCCAGCAGATCAAAACGCAGATTATGGACGGAACCTTAACCGCCGGGGAGGCCCTGCCCTCTATGCGGGCCCTGGCGAAGGAGCTCCACCTCAGCGTTATCACGGTCCAGCGGGCCTATGAGGACCTGACCCGGGACGGCTTCATCGAGACGGTCTCCGGCAAGGGCAGCTTTGTGGCGGCGCAAAATCAGGAGTTCATCCGGGAGGAGCGGCTCCGGGAGGCGGAGGGCCTGCTGCAAAGGGCGGCGGAGCTGGGCCGCTCCCACGGCATCCCGCTGGAGAAACTGACGGGCATCCTGACATTGTTTTATGAAGAAGGAGATTGAGCATGGAAAACAGCATTTTGGTCCGGGACCTCACCAAGCGCTTCCCGGGCTTCACCCTGGACCGCGTGTCTTTTCAGGTGCCCAAGGGCCGCATAGTGGGCTTTATCGGGGAAAACGGCGCGGGGAAGAGCACCACCATCCGCCTGATTTTAAACGATCTGAAAAAAGACGGCGGGACCGTGGAGCTTCTGGGCCGGGATCATACTGACCCCGCCGTGAAAAACGACCTGGGCGTGGTGTTCGACGCCTGTAATTTCCCAGAGGCCTTCACGCCTCTGGACGTGGAAAAAGTCCTCTCCGGGGTGTATTCCGTCTGGGACGGCCAGGCGTACCGAGGCTATTTGAAGCGCTTCGCCCTGCCGGAGCGGAAGCGGGTCAAAACCTTCTCCAAGGGCATGAAGATGAAGCTGTCCATTGCCGCCGCCTTGGCCCACCGGCCCCGGCTGCTGATTCTGGACGAGGCCACGGCGGGCCTGGACCCGGTGATCCGGGACGAGATTCTGGACATCCTGCTGGATTTTATCCAGGACGAGGAGCATTCCGTGTTCTTCTCCTCCCATATCACCTCGGATATCCAGAAGATCGCCGACTATGTGGTGCTGATTCACCAGGGGAAGATCGTCTTCGAGGAGGAGAAGGACGTGCTTCTGGACCAATACGGCATCCTCCGCTGCGGCAAGGGCACGGAGGTGGAGCCGGGGGATTACATCGTCCGGCGGGAGACGGGGGTCAGCGCGGAGTACCTGGTCCGGGACCGCTCCGCCGCTGGAAAGAAGTATCCCAAGGCCGTGGCGGACGCCGCGTCCCTGGAGGACATCATGCTGTTTTATATCAAGGGGGAAGCGTCATGAGGGGAATCATTTACAAGGATTTGTGCCTGTTTTTCAAGGGCGTCGACAAAATCGTCCTGCTGGTGCTGGGGGGACTTTTGATTCTGTTCGCGGCCGAAAGCGGCGTTTACGCCGGGATGCTGTTCTCGTTTGCCCTGGATATGATGGTGGGCCTTCTGCACCTCACGGCCCTGGAGAAGGAGGAAAAGACGGCCTGGGGGAAATACCAGCGGACCCTGCCGGTAGGCGCGGGGAAGGTGGTCGCGGGGAAATACGCCGTGGTCCTGCTGACGGTGCTGGTGAGCATAGCGGGGGCCGTGGTATCCAATTTGGCGGCTTTCGCCTTTTACCGGACCTTCCTGCCGGAGGCATTGAGATGGTCGGTTCTGGTGGCGGCGGTGACTCCGCCGGTCTGGGCGGCGTTCAATCTGCCCTTTTACTATTGGCTTGGCAGCCAGGTTGCGCAGTTTACCTGCTTTCCCCTGGCCTTCTTCTTCTTTTACGCCATCAAAAATTTTGAGGCCGGCATGTGGGCCCTGTCCGACTTGACCTTCCTGGCGGAGAATGTTCGTTCCCTTTTGCCGTTGGCTCTGCTGGCCCTGGCGGGGGTGTTTCTGGCGTCCCTGGTAATCAGCGCGGCGGGCTGCCGCTGCAAACGGTAAATTCCTGGGGCGGAGGCTGAATGCCTCCGCCTTTTCCCATTCCCGGAAAGATTTTCCTTGCGCCTTTGGCCCATCCCGGTTATAATGAAACTGGATTTATATGTTTCAAAAAAACAAGGCGGCGCGCGCCGCCGGGAGGGAGCCCCCTTATGCCAAAGCCTATCATCGCCATCGTGGGCCGCCCCAACGTGGGCAAGTCCATGCTGTTCAATAAAATCATCGGGAAACGCCTGTCCATCGTGGAGGACACCCCCGGCGTCACCCGGGACCGCATCTACGGGGAGTCCGACTGGTGCGGGCGGGCCTTCACCCTGGTGGACACCGGCGGCATCGAGCCCCGGACGGACAGCCAGATTCTGGAGTTCATGCGGGACCAGGCCCGGACCGCCATCGAGACCGCCACGGTGATTGTCTTTTTGACGGATATTCGGACAGGCCTCACCGCCTCGGACCAGGAGGTGGCCGCCATGCTGCTGCGCAGCGGGAAGCCCATCGTCCTGGCGGTGAACAAGATGGACTCCACCGGAGCCCCGGACCCGGATTTCTACGAGTTCTACAACTTAGGGCTGGGGGACCCCATCGCCGTCTCCGCCGTCCACGGACACGGCACCGGGGACCTGCTGGACGCCTGCCTCCAGTACTTCCCGCCGGAGGACGGGGAGGAAGAGGAGGACGACGCCATCAAGGTGGCGGTTATCGGAAAGCCCAACGCGGGAAAGTCCTCCCTGGTGAACAAAATCCTGGGGGAGGATCGGGTGATTGTCTCCGACATGGCAGGCACCACCAGGGACGCTATCGACTCCCGGTTTGAAAACGACAAGGGCAAATTCGTCTTCATCGACACGGCGGGCCTCCGGCGGAAGAGCAAGGTGGAGGAGGCCATTGAAAAGTACAGCGTCCTCCGGGCCACTATGGCCATCGAGCGCTCGGACGTGTGCCTGATTCTGATTGACGCCACGGAGGGAGTCACGGAGCAGGACACGAAGGTGGCGGGCCTGGCCCACGAGGCGGGAAAGGCCAGTATCATCGTGGTGAACAAGTGGGACCTGGTGGAAAAGGACGGCAAGACCATGGACCGGATGCGCAAGGAGGTCCAGGAGGGCCTGAGCTTCATGGCCTACGCCCCCATCCTCTTCATCTCCGCCAAGACGGGCCAGCGGGTGGACCGGCTTTTTGAGCTCATCGACTACGTCAGCAACCAGGCGGCCACCCGGATTACCACGGGTATGCTGAACGACGTGCTGGCGGACGCCCAGACCCGGGTTCAGCCCCCCACGGACAAGGGGCGGCGGCTGAAAATCTACTATATGACCCAGGTGGGGGTGAAGCCCCCCCACTACGTGATCTTCTGCAACGACACGAGGCTCTTCCACTTCTCCTATCAGCGGTATCTTGAGAACTGCATCCGAAACACCTTCGGCCTGGAGGGAACGCCCATCAAGATTTCCGTCCGGCAGAGGGGCGACAAGGAGGTTTGAGTATGATCGGGATTTGGTGGTATTTCCTGTATTACGGCGGAATCGCCTTGGCGTGTTACCTCCTAGGCTGCTTCAACGGCGCGGTCATCGTGTCCAAGTATATCCTCCGGGACGACGTGAGGAACCACGGCAGCGGCAACGCCGGGCTGACGAACTTCCACCGGACCTTTGGCGGCGGGCTGACCTTTGTGGTGATTCTCTGCGATGTTTTGAAGGCGGTCCTGGCCGTGCTGCTGGGGAGCTGGCTTTTTGTGGGGAACCCGATGCTGGGCAAATATTTCGGCGCCCTGTTCTGCCTGCTGGGCCACATGTTCCCCTGCATGTTCCATTTCAAGGGCGGCAAGGGTATCCTCTCCGGCGGTACGATTGCGCTGATGATCGACTGGCGCGTTGCCCTGGTGGTCTGGGGGGGCTTCCTGGTTTTGGTAATCGTAACGCGGTATGTTTCCCTGGGCTCCCTGTGGGCCGGGGCCAGCTTCCCCTTTATCAGCTGGTACTGCTTCCCGGAGGTCCGAGTCGTGGTGCTGGCCTTCCTCCTGGGGGGGCTGGTGGTCTGGCAGCACCGGGGCAACGCCCAGCGGCTGATTCACGGCACGGAACGGAAGCTGAGCTTCCATAAGAAAAAGGAGGGCGGATCATGAAAGCGGCGGTAGTGGGCAGCGGCAGCTGGGGCACGGCCCTGGCGCTGGTGCTGTGCGGCAACGGGCACGACGTGACCCTCTGGTCCCGGACCCCCGCCGGAGCGGAGGAGATGCGTAAGACCCGGGAGAATCCCCGGCTGAAAGGCGTCCCCCTGCCGGAGGCGCTGCGCATCACCGGGGACCTGAGCTGCCTGGAGGGGGCGGATCTGGTGGTCAGCGCGCCGCCCTCCTTCGCGGTCCGGGAGACGGGGAAGAAAATGGCCCCCTACCTGCGGCCCGAGACCGTTCTGGTGACGGTTTCCAAGGGCATCGAGCGGGACACGAACCTGCGGCTGAGCCAGGTCCTCCGGGAGGCCACCGGGGATGTCTGCCGGGGAATCGTGGCTCTTTCCGGCCCCTCCCACGCGGAGGAGGTGGGAATGCGGCTGCCCACGGCCTGTGTGGCGGCGTGTCCGGAGCTGGAGGAGGCCCGCTTTGTCCAGGACGCCTTTATGAGCGATTATTTCCGGGTTTACACCAGCTACGACATTGTGGGCGTGGAGCTGGCGGCGGCGCTGAAAAACGTGATTGCGCTGAGCTGCGGCATCTGCGCGGGCCTGGGCTTCCAGGACAACACAAAGGCCCTGCTGATGACCCGGGCCATGGCGGAAATCACCCGGCTGGGGGAGCACCTGGGGGGCGTCCGGCGGACCTTCGGAGGGCTTGCGGGCATGGGGGATCTGATTGTCACCTGCACCTCCATGCACTCCCGGAACAACCGGGCGGGCATCCTCATCGGCCAGGGGAAAAGCGTTCAGGAGGCCATGGAGGAAGTGGGCGCGGTGGTGGAGGGCTATTATGCCGCCGAGAGCGTCCGCCAGCTGGCGGACCGGGAGGGTGTGGAAATGCCCATCTGCCGGTGCGCCTATGAGGTGCTGTACCAGGGCAAACAGGCCCGGGACGTGGTCCCGGAGCTGATGGGCCGTCCCGGGAAGGATGAGCTCCTGGGCACCGCGTGGCTTTGAGAAAAGACGGAATCAGAAGGATTTGAGGACCCGCGTGAGGCGGGTCCTCTTCGTTTGCAGCAAAATTTTTGCGAGGAGCACAAAAATTTTGTTTGACAAAGGTCAACCTTTGTGCATATAATGGAAGCCAAAGGCCCGGCGTCTGTCCGGGCAAGTATGCGGAGAAAGGAAGCGATCACGATGAACCGGACAAAACAGGCCCCGGAATGCAGCATCAACAACATTTACCAATTGGATGGGAGGGTCCCCCTGGGGAAGGCCATCCCCTTCGGCCTTCAGCACATTCTGGCGATGTTCGTCTCCAACCTGGCCCCCATCACCCTCATCGCCGCCTCCGCCCAGCCGGCCCTCAGCCAGGCTGAGGTGGCCATCCTGCTGCAAAACGCCATGTTCGTGGCGGGCATCGCCACGCTGATCCAGCTCTATCCCATCTGGAAGGTAGGGTCCAAGCTGCCGGTGGTCATGGGCGTCAGCTTCACCTTTGTGGCGGTGCTCAGCTCCATCGCCGCCAACTACGGCTACCCCTCCCTGGTGGGCGCGGTCATCGTGGGCGGCCTGATGGAGGGCACCCTGGGCCTTTTGGCGAAGTACTGGCGGAAGATTATCACCCCCATCGTGGCGGCCTCCGTGGTGACGGCCATCGGCTTCTCCCTCTTCACCGTGGGCACCCGGTCCTTCGGCGGCGGCTACGCCGAGGACTTCGGTTCCGCCCAGAATCTGCTGCTGGGCGTTGTCACCCTGGCGGCGTGCCTCCTCTGGAACACCCTGGCCAAGGGCTACCTCAAGCAGCTCAGCGTTCTGGCGGGCCTGGTGGTGGGTTACATCGTGGCCATCTTCATGGGCAAGGTGGACCTGGGGACGCTGATGTCCGGCGGGCTTATAGCCCTGCCCCGGTTCCTTCCCTACATGCCGCAGTTCCATCCCGGCGCCGTGGCCTCCGCCTGCATCATCTTCCTGGTCTCCGCGGCGGAAACCATCGGGGACACCTCCGCCCTGGTCTCCGGCGGCCTGGGCCGGGAGATTACCAGCGAGGAAATCTCCGGCTCTCTGGCCTGCGACGGCTACGCCTCCACCATTGCCGCCCTGTTCGGCTGCCCGCCGGTAACCTCCTTCTCGCAGAACGTGGGCCTGGTGGCCATGACCAAGGTGGTGAACCGCTTCACCATCATGACCGGCGCGGCATGCATGCTGCTGGCGGGCCTTCTGCCGCCGGTGGGCAACTTCTTTGCCTTCCTGCCGGAGTCCGTGCTGGGCGGATGCACCATCATGATGTTCGGCTCCATCGTTATTTCGGGCATGCAGATGATCGCCAACTGCGGCTTCTCCCAGCGGAACGTGACCATCGCGTCGCTGTCCCTGGCCATCGGCATCGGCTTTACCGCCACCAGCGAGGCGGATATCTGGCACATCTTCCCGGAGACCATCCAGTCCGTCTTCTCCTCCAACGTGGTGGCCGTGGTCTTCGTGGTCTCCATCATCCTGAGCCTGGTCCTGCCCAAGGACATGGACATCAAGAAGGTTGTGTCGGAGTAGTAAGTACATCGCCTGACGGAAAAAAGGGGTCCCCCTCCAGCGGAGGGGGACCCTTTCCTGTTGGAAAATTTGCGGGTTATTTCGCGGCAATGGCCTCGATCTCGCAGAGGACGCCCTTGGGCAGGTCCTTCACGGCCACGCAGGAGCGGGCGGGCTTGGAGGTGAAGTACTTGGCGTAGACCTCGTTGAAGGCGGCGAAGTCGCCCATGTCCGCCAGGAAGCAGGTGGTCTTGAAGACCTTGTCGAAGCCGGCTCCGGCGGCTTCCAGGATGGCGCCCACGTTCTTGCAGCTCTGCTCCGCCTGGGCGGCGATGCCGGCGGGCACCTCGCCGGTGGCGGGGTCCACGGGGATCTGGCCGGAGGTGTAGACAAAGCCGTTCACTTCAAAACCCTGGGAGTAGGGGCCGATGGCGCCGGGGGCGTTCTTGGTTTCCAAAACTTTCATGATGACAGTCTCCTTTTTTGTATTTGATGCTTCTACTCTAATACAAGTACCGGAGAAAAGCAAGGGGCGGCGTGAGAAAATTTTGGAAAAGTGAAAAACTTTTTTAGCGCCGGGGACAGGCGCTCATTTGAGGGCAGTGGTGTTGGACCGAATGCGGGCCTGGTCCTCTTCCGAAAACTCCGCCAGTGCGGCGGTGAAAGCGCCGGGGTCTGCCTCGGCCTGGGTCTGGAGAATTTCGTCCAAGGGGGTGCGGAAGTCCGTTCGGGCGTCTTTCGTTGCCAGGAGGAAGGACATGACCGCCCGGTTCCGGGTTTGCTGGTCCCCGCCCACGGCGGCTTCCGCCACGGCGTCCATCAGGGGATTGAACCAGTCGGAGCCGTACATAAACCGGCCCAGCACACCCCAGTTGTCCCCCGTGGCCTCGCCCACGCAGTTTAGAAGGTCCATATCGCCCACGTCCTCCGGCCGGAATTCCAGATCCAGCACCAGCTGCTGGAGGCGCTGGTTCCGCTCCATGTAGCCCTGGTCCACCTCCGGGACCCGCTCAAAGCTGCCCACGGCGGTCTCGTGGCCGGAGTAGTCTTTCACAAAGGCCTCCGCCGCCCCAACGGGGGTCAGCAGCTCGGGATGCTCCCCGGCGTCGCACGCCGCCTGGAGGTCCGCGTAATGCTCGGCGGCGGGCTTGCCGCTGTCGGGGAAGTAGAGGTACTGAGTGCCCCGCGCGTCCAGCCACTGCTCTACGGCCCACAGGCCCCCCTCGCCCTGCCGGGCGGGCTGGCGGAGGAGGAGCTGATTGTAGATGCGGGTATCGCCGTCCTTTAGGAAATAGGGGTAGTATTTTAGGACCACATGGCCCCCGTTTTCGTCCAGCCGGCCCAGGAAGTCTTGAACGGAGAAGGACTGGAGGTTGTTTCGGGTGAGGAAGTCCTCCCGGACCTGGGGGCCCAGCTTGCAGAGCTTCTCCCACACAGGCCAGTCCGGGTGGTCCGGGACGCTTTCGGCATCCGGGCGGCAGAACTGCACGTCGGTGGGGAAGGTGTAGGCGTAGTACCGCTCCCCGTCGGTGGCGAAGACCTCGATGCCGGAGCCGTCGGAGCTGATGTGCTGCTCAAAGGCCGCCTGGTCCATCGCCAGAAAGCCGAAGAGGAAGCCGCCCCCGCCGCCGAAGTCCTCCATGGCCGCCTCGTAGGAGGCTTTTTCGTAAACGGAGATCAGGGGCTTCCAGCTCTCCTCAGCGTCGGGGAAGTCCGTATCTACCCGCAGGAGGTCCAGGTGTTCGGTGGGCAGGGCTACGCTCAGCCCGCCGCAGTCATAGACGGTCATATCCTCGCCGCCGTCCGGGGGAAGCGGGTCCCGCCCGGCGTCCGGCGCCTCCGCCCCGCCGCCGCAGGCGGTGAGCGTGAGCAGACAGGCCAGCGCCAGGGTGAAGACTTCTAATCGGCGCATGGACAGAACTCCTTTCCTTATATCAAATGCTTATTATAAAGTATGACAGCTTCCCTTCGGGAAGAAGTTACAAAAGAAAAACAAAAAGCGACAAACCGGAAACGAAAAAACAGGAGCTTCCGCTGTTGTGAATCCGGTTTAGACGTGGTATAATCATCCAGACTGTAATTTTTCCTTTTTGACAGGAGGTCTCCCCTATGAAGCTCATGGTCATCGACGGAAACAGCATCATCAACCGGGCCTACTACGGCATCCGGCCTCTGACGACCCGGGACGGGCTCTATACCCACGCCGTCTTCGGCTTTCTGACGACGCTGCTGCGCCTGGAGGGGGAGGAGTCCCCGGACGCGGTCTGCGTCACCTTCGACCTCCACGCCCCCACCTTCCGCCACAAGGCGGACGCGGCTTATAAAGCCACCCGGAAGCCCATGCCGGAGGAGTTGCGAGTGCAGGTGCCGGTCCTCAAGGAGGTGCTGGACGCGCTGAATATCCCCCGCTATGAGCTGGAGGGCTGGGAGGCGGACGATCTCCTGGGCACCATTTCCCGGAAATGCGCCGGGGCGGGCTGGGAGTGCGTCGTTGTCACCGGAGACAAGGACAGTCTCCAGCTGATTGATGAACACACGAAGGTGAAGCTGGTCTCCACCCGCATGGGCCAGACCACGACGAAGGACATGACGGAGGAGGCCTTTCGGGAGGAGTACGGCTTCGCCCCCATCCACATGATTGATTTGAAGGCCCTGATGGGGGACAGCTCCGACAACATCCCCGGCGTGAAGGGCGTGGGGGAGAAGACCGCCATGGGCCTGGTTCAAATGTATGGCTCGATTGAACATCTCTATGCCCACATGCCGGAAATCGTGACCGCCCCGGACACCCCCGCCAAGCCCGGCATTATCAAAAAGCTGGCGGAGGGAGAGGCGGACGCCCGGCATTCTTACTGGCTGGCCACCATCGTCACCGACGCGCCCCTGGACTTCCGCCCGGAGGACAACCGGAGAAAAGCTCCGGGCCCCGGAGCATACCCCCTGTTTTTGAAGCTGGAGTTCACCAAGCTCATTGAGAAATTCGGCCTCAGCCCGGACAGCGCCCCGGTCCCGGAGGCCCGGGAGGCCGCTGCCGTCGTGGTGGAGACAGTGACAGACCCCGCCCGGGGAGAGGAGCTGCTGGCCCTCTGGAAAGAGGCGGATCACGTATCCCTGCTGGCCCGGCCGGACTGCTCCGCCGTGGGAGTCTATTGCGAGACGGGGGAGGGCCCCGCCGTCATGGCGGAGCTGTTTTTTGAACGGTATCAGGGGGACTGGAACCGCCTTCTCTCCGCCCTGTTTTCAGAGGAGATCAAGAAGGTTTCCCACAACGTCAAGGACCTGACCCGGATGCTGCTGGAGAGCGGCCTCCCGGCGGAGGGCTTTGTTTTCGACACCGCCCTGGGGGCCTACCTGCTGGACGCGACGGCGGGGAGCTACGACCTCCAGAGGCTGTTTGTCGCCTATTTTAACGAGGAGCTGCCAAAGCCCCTCTATCTGGAGCCGGACGCGTTCTCCCTCCTGGGGGACGGAGAGGCCGCCGCTTCCCTGGACAGCTGCGTCACGGCGGTGGAGGCGATCTATGAGGCGCTGGTCCCCAGGATCCGGGAGCGGGGCCAGTGGGGGTTGTTCCAGACCGCCGAGCTGCCCCTGTGCCGGGTGCTGGCGGAGATGGAGCGGACGGGCTGCGGCGTGGACGCCCGGGCTCTGGCGGAATTCGGCGAGAGCCTCTCCGCCCGGATGGCGGAGCGGGAGACCGCCATTTACGAGATGGCCGGGGGCAAGTTCAACATCAACTCTCCCAAGCAGCTGGGGGAAGTGCTGTTCGATCGCCTGGGCCTGCCCCACGGGAAAAAGACGAAAACCGGCTGGTCCACCAATGCCGACGTGCTGGAAAAGCTCCAGCACCCCATTGTGGACGCGGTGCTGGAATACCGGCAGTACGCCAAGCTGAAATCCACATACGCCGACGGGCTTTTGAAGGCCATGGACCCCGACGGGCGGGTGCGGACAAACTTCCAGATGACCGTTACCGCCACGGGCCGCCTCAGCTCCACGGAGCCGAATTTGCAGAACATCCCCACAAGGACGGACCTTGGCAGCGAGTTTCGCCGGATGTTCACAGCGGCGGAGGGCTGCGTCCTGGTGGACGCGGACTACTCCCAGATTGAGCTGCGCATTCTGGCCCACATCGCCGGGGACGAGGCTATGCGGGAGGCCTTCCTGGCGGGAGGCGACTTCCACGCCGAGACGGCGGCTAAGGTCTTTCATGTGGCCCGGGAGGACGTGACCCACGAAATGCGCCGCCGGGCCAAGGCGGTGAACTTCGGCATTGTCTACGGCATCTCCGCTTTTTCCTTAAGCCAGGACCTGGGGGTCACCGTGGCGGAGGCCAGGGAATATATGGACGGCTACTTTGCCGCTTTCCCCGGCGTGCGCCATTATATGGATGAGGTGGTCAAAAAGGCCCGGGAGACGGGCTATGTGGAAACCCTCTTCCACCGCCGCCGGGACCTGCCGGAGCTGATTTCATCCAATAAAAATATGCAGTCCTTCGGCGAGCGGGTGGCGCTGAACATGCCCATCCAGGGAACGGCGGCGGACGTAATGAAGCTGGCCATGGCGGCGGTGTGGAAGCGCCTCCGGGCGGAGAAGCCCCAGGCCCGGCTGGTCCTCCAGGTTCACGACGAGCTGATTGTGGAGTGCTCCGAGGACGAGGCGGCGGACGTGGCGAGGCTGCTGGAAGAAGAGATGGAGAACGTGGTCCGCCTCAGCGTCCCCCTGACGGCGGAGGCCCACTGGGGAAAGAACTGGCTGGAGGCGAAGGGATGACGGAAGAAATCGGTTTTTCCTGGCTGGCGGGAGCCAGCCTGCCGGCAGCAGCCTTTTTTCTGCTGGGAATTTACGGCCGGGCGTGGCGGATGCTGCCGGGGGTCGTGGTTTTGGGCATTGGGCATACCGGCGTCCACCTGGGCTATAGAAGGGAGGCACCGGCATGAAGCGCCTCATCGTTCTTTTGGGCGTGGCGGGGGTGTCCCTCTCCGCCGTCTTTGTCCGCTGGTCCACAGCGCCGTCCCTGGTGCTGGCCTTTTACCGCATGGCCTTTTCCGTCCTGCTGCTGCTTCCCCTGGCCTTTGCCCGGCGGGGGGAGTTTCGGGCCCTCCGGCGGCGGGAGCTCTCTCTGAGCCTTCTCAGCGGGGCCTTTCTGGGGGTCCACTTCGCCTGTTACTTCGAGTCCCTCCGCTGGACCTCCATCGCCGCGGCGGTGGTGCTGGTGGACACGGAAGTGCTGTTTGTGGCCCTGGCCTCGGTGCTGGTTTTGCGGAAAAAGCTCAGCCGCCGGGCGTGGACGGCGGTGCTGCTGGCCTTCGGCGGCGGCGTGGCGGTGGCTTTGGCGGACTCCGGGGGAGGGGGGACGGCCCTCCGGGGGAACCTGTTCGCCCTGACGGGGTCCGTGTGCATGGCGGTCTATACCATGCTGGGGGCCGTCTGCCGGAGGACCCTCTCCACCACGGTGTACACAACCTTGGTCTATACCTCGGCGGCGGGGACGGTGCTGGCCGCTGCCCTGGCGGGAGGACAGGCCCTCATAGGCTGGGGCCCGGTCAATCTGCTGGCGGGCCTGGGGATGGCGGTATTCTGCACGCTGCTGGGCCACAGCGTATTCAGCTGGGGCCTGAAGTACCTGCCTCCGGCCTTTATTTCCACGGCGAATCTGCTGGAGCCGGTGCTGGCCTCCGTGTGGGGGCTGCTCCTCTTCAGGGAGCGGCCCGGCGTTCTGGTGGTGTTCGGCGGGACGCTGATTCTGCTGGGCATCGGGCTCTACAGCCGGGAGGAAGCGTAGGAAGGAGCGTTTATGGAACAGAGTATGAAGGTTCAAATCGTCCCCATGAACGGGGACCATCTGGACGAGGTGGCGGAGCTGGAACGGGTCTGCTTCCCGGACCCCTGGTCCCGGAACATGCTGAAAGAGGAGCTGGAAAACGACCTGGCGGCTTTCCTGGTGGCCCTGGACGGGCAGGGGGCCGTAGCGGGCTACGCGGGGCTCCAGGTGGTGCTGGACGAGGGCTATATCCTCAACGTGGCGGTCCGGCCGGACTGCCGCCGCCAGGGGGTGGCAGGACAGCTTTTGCAGGTCTTCCTGGACTTTGCCAAGGGCAATCAATTGGCCTTTTTGACCCTGGAGGTCCGGGCCTCCAACTATCCCGCCATTGCGCTGTACGGAAGCCGGGGCTTTCGGGGTGTGGGGCGGCGGAAGAATTACTATGAGCACCCAAAGGAGGACGCGGTCATCATGACCCTGGACCTGACGGGGGAAGGGGAGACGGACGAATGAAACTGAAACTGGCCTCGCCGGAGCAGGTGGCGATGGTTTACAAGCGGGACTTGAAGCCCTCCTTCCCCCCGTCGGAGCTGAAACCCCTGGCCAACATCCAGGCCATGTGCCGGGACGGCTGCTACCAGCCCTGGTGCCTCTTTGACGGGGAGGAGATCGCGGGGGAGTGCTTCCTCTGGCTGGGCCGCCCCGGCTGGGCGCTGCTGGACTACCTCTGTGTGGCGGAGGACCGCCGGAACAGCGGCGCGGGGGCCTTGATGCTGAAGCTTTTGCGCCAGGCGGAGCGGGACACGGTTATTTTGGTGGAGAGCGAGGCCCCCGCCCACGCCCCGGACCCGGCGATGGCGGAGCGCCGCCTGGGGTTTTACGCCCGGAACGGGCTGCGCACCGCCGGGTACGACACGGACGTGTTCGGCGCCCACTACAAGACCCTGTACCTCTCCGAGGGGCCCGTGCCGGACGGGCGGCTGATGGAGGAGAACCGCTTTATCTACCGGGACCGCTTCCCCAAGGAGAAGTATGAGCGCTATGTCCGCATCCCCCGGGACCCGGCGGCGGGACCCATTCGCCAGGTTCCCTGGAATGAAGACTGAGGGAGGGATATGATGAAAATTCTTGGTTTTGAGTCCTCCTGTGACGAAACCGCCGTGGCGGTGGTGGAGGACGGACGGACCGTGCTGTCCGACGCCATCGCCTCCCAGGTGGAGATTCACGCACTGTACGGCGGCGTGGTGCCGGAGATCGCCTCCCGGAAGCATGTGGAGGCCATCGCCGCCCTGACGGAAAAGGCTCTGGCGGACGCGGGCTGTACCCGCGGCGATATCGACGCGGTGGCGGTGACCTACGCGCCGGGGCTTATCGGCGCGGTGCTGGTGGGGCTGAGCTTTGCCAAGTCCGCCGCCCTGGGGCTGGGGGTCCCGTTGATTCCCGTTCACCATATCCGGGGCCATATTGCCGCTAACTACCTGGCCTTCCCCGAGCTGGAGCCCCCCTTTCTGGCCCTGGCCATCTCCGGGGGGAACACCCTGCTCATCGACGTGGCGGGCTATACGGATATGAAAATATTGGGAGGCACCCGGGACGACGCGGCGGGGGAGTGCTTTGACAAGGCAGCCCGGGTGTTGGGGCTGTCCTATCCTGGTGGGAAGCCCATCGATGAGCTGGCCCGGCAGTCGGCGGGCGGCGTGTATCACCTGCCCCACGCTCAGGTGGACGGCGCGCCCCTGGACATGAGCTTTTCCGGCCTGAAAACAGCGGTGGTGAACCTGGCCCATCACGCGGAGCAGGTGGGAGAGCCCCTGGACCGGGGGGCCCTGGCCCGGGACTTCACCCAGGCCGTCAGCGATACCCTGGTGCCCCGGGCCATGGAGGCGGTCCGGCTGACGGGGCGGGGAACCCTTGTGGCCGCCGGAGGCGTAGCCGCCAATTCCATCGTGCGGGCGGATCTGGAGCGGGCCTGCCGGGAGGCGGGGATCAAGCTGTACCTGCCGCCCCTGCGCCTCTGCGGGGACAACGGGGCCATGATTGCCGCCCAGGGCTATTACGAGTTCCTGGCGGGCCATACGGCAGGAATGGAACTGAACGCCTACGCCACCCGGGACATTTCCGAGGAGCTGAAAAACGCGTGAGGGGATACTCCCTTCACGCGCTTTTTCTACCCCTCCAGGGGGTCCCATTGGCACCGCGCCAAGTCCACCGTGCCGTCCGGCCGGAAGACCGCGCCCTCCGCCTCCAGCAGGGCCCGCTGGGTTCCGGGGGCGTGCCGGTCAAAGGCGGCCTTGGTGCCTCCCAGGCGGTCCACCACCCGGTGGCAGGGGACGGAGGGGTCCTGACAGCCCGCCATGGCGCAGCCCACCGCCCGGGCACAGCGGGGCCTCCCCGCCAGATGGGCAATCTGCCCATAGGTAGCCACCTTCCCGGCGGGAATCCGGCGGACAATCTCCCGGAAGGCGGCAAAGGTTTTCCCCCTCACCGCTGCCGCACCTCGTAGAGGTCCGTCCGCCGGGCAGAGAGAATGGGGAGCTGGCGGCGGACGGACTCCACCCGGCGGAGGTTCAGATCGGCGTACAGCGTGGCCTCCCCGGACCCGGCCTGGCAGAGAATGCTGCCCCAGGGGTCCACGGCGATGGAATGCCCGTAGGCCACATAAGAGGCCGTCTCGTCCCGGGCGGGGGAAACCCCTACCGTAAAGCACTGGTTGTCCACCGCCCGCTGGCGGAAAAGGAGCTCCCAGTGGGCGGGGCCAGTGGTCATATTGAAGGCGGCGGGGACGAAGATGCACCTGGCCCCCCGGAGGCACATGCACCGGGCCAGCTCCGCAAACCGGAAGTCGAAGCAGACGCAAAGGCCCATGGGGCCGAACTCCGTCTCGAAGGTGGTGACGGCATTTCCCGGGGAAAGGACGTCGGACTCCCGGAAGCGCTGGCCCCCCTCCACGTCGATGTCGAAGAGGTGGGCCTTCCGGTGCTTTGCCAGAAGCTCTCCCTTCCGCCCGTAGACAAAGCTGGTGTTGTAGACCCGGTCCCCCTCCAGCTCCGGCAGGGAGCCGCCTACCACGTACAGCTCCAGCTCCGCCGCCAGGGCGGACAGGGCCCGCTGAACTTCTCCGCCCTCCGTTTCTCCGTAGGAGCGGAAGCAGGCGTTGTCATAGGGGCAGCAGAACATCTCCGGCAGGACGGCGATGTCCGCCCCCCGGGCCTTGGCCTCCCGGAGGCGGAGGCAGGCGGTTTCCAGGTTTTCCGATTTGTCCGCCGTGACGGGCATTTGAATCAGCGCGGCGCGCATGGACAGCCCTCCCTTTCGGATTGATACAATATGGATTGTATCACAGGCCGAACCGTGATACAATACGAAAAACGAACAAGGAGGCCAAACCATGGCAGTCTATACGGAGAAGAAAACCTACCAGACCAAAGCCCACATGGGCATGATCGACGTGACAGAGGATTTCCAGCACGCGGTTTCGGCGGCGTGCCGGGAGCACGGCATCTCCGCCGGGACGGTGACGGGCTTCACCACCGGGGGCGTGGCGGGGCTGACCACCCTGGAGTTTGAGCCGGGGATGGTAAACCACGATTTGAAGGCGGCGCTGGATGTGTTTTCCCCTTATCTGGACGAGAAGGGACATGTGGTGCCCTACTGGCACCATGAGACCTGGCACGATGACAACGGCTCTTCCCATATCAAGGCGGCTCTGCTGTCCCCCTTCATCACCGTGCCCTTCGTGGACGGGAAGATCACCGTGGGGCCCTGGCAGAACCTGATCCTGGTGGAGTGCGACACAAGAAACCGGGTCCGGGACATCGTGTTTCAGGTGATGGGGGAGTAGGCCGTGGGACGGGAGAATCGTGGGCGGATTCCTTTGGCAATACGGTAAAGAGCGGCGGCGGGAAGATTCCCGCCGCCGTCTTTTTTACAGTTCAGTCTGCCGCTTCATACCATTCGTACACGAAGTCATAGATGGAAGGGCCTTCCACTTTGGGCTGGACCCGGAACCAGAAGGTTTGATTGTTCTGCCGGAGCCCTACAAGCGTATTGTGAGGGTTGAAAGCGAAACTTTGCCGGCGGTCCGGGGAGGACAGTTCCAGCTCATCGGGGGAACGGGAGTAATAGCCCGGAGCCAGAGCCCATTCATAGTTTTCCGTAAAGGCTGCTGCTTGGTCAAGCTGACCGGCATTCACCGTGCGGGTCTTTACGTTTTCCTCCCCTTGGGTGAAGAGGGAAAAGAGCGCAGCGCCATCAGATAATATCTCATCCAGCGTCTCTTGAATGGGGATGCTCTGGCCCTCCGCGATCTCATACCAGGACTGCGCCAGATGGAAAATGGACGGCGTTCCAGGTGTGGGCTCCGCCCGAAGCCAAACGGATTCCTGGCGGACAAGATGGCGGGTGTTGAGCAGGACCAAATCGCTCTCCGGCCAGAAGCGGAGGCTCAGGTCCCCGCTCATCATCAGCAAAGACCCGGCGGGCATGCTGCCGGGGTCTTCGGCATAGCTCCAGAGATACTTGTCCGTAAATTCCCCGATCCAGTCCGACAGGGCCTGGGGGGCTACGTCGTACCGCCCGCCCCCTTCGGAGGCCAGCAGGGTCATGTTGATGGTATCCGCCTCCATAAGACGGTCCATCACCGCCTGGGCAAGGCCGGCGGCGGAGATGACGGAGGTTTCCGCTTTCAGGGTGGCGGTGCCCAGGTAAATGGTGTCCAGGGCGGGGATCTCCCGGAGCTTTTCCCGGACCAGCTCCTCGGAGAGGGTGAACCTGCCCTCATGCTGGAAGCTGTGGAGATACACGAAGTCCGCGTACGAAACCGTGTCCCCGGAGTGCCAGGAGGGAACATAGAACATCAGCCAGAGGTCCTGGGAGGAGGGGGCGGTCCAGTGGTCCTGTACCCCCTCGCCCAGCGCCGGGGCGTCCTGGAGCTCCGGCATGTGGAACTCATAGGAAACCTGCTTGAAGACATAGTATTTCCCGTCCACCTCCACCCCGTAGCCCGCGCCGATGCTGGTGATCCGCCAGTCGTCGTAGAAAAGGGCGCTGTCCAGGCGGGAGGCGTGGAACCGCTCCTCCACCGCCGTCAGGGCGGCGTCTATGATTGGGCTGGGCTCGTCCGGCCACTCGACAAAGTGACCGCTGAAATGCCGCTGGTCGTTGTAAATCAGAAGGTTTTCCCCGTCGAAGTACAGCGTCCGGTATTGGAAGACCGGGGTGGGGAAGTCCGCGTCGGAGGGATAGGAGTCGTCGGCCCGGAAGGGCATGGAGCGGGTGGCGGGGTCCCAGTTGTCAAAGCGGAAGAAGGTTCCCTCGGGCCAGACGGTCCACAGCAGGGACGGAAGGTCTGCCTTGTAATGCTTCCCGTCCCGGCGGAAGTAGAAGGTGTCGTTCTGGAAGCCCTGGGAGACCAGCTCGTTTACTCCGTCACCGTCCAGATCGATGGGCTGGGTGTAGCCCTCCATCCGGGCCAGGAGAACGGGCCAGCCCTCCTCGTTCAAATAGTAGTATTCGTGGGTGACGGTCCGGGGTCCGTCGTTGGCGTTGTAGGTGATGCAAAAGCCGTCGTGGCCCAGGAGGTTGCGGAACAACGAGGCACTGTAGTTCCCGTCCACGCCGGGGAGGAAGGACCAGAAGGGCGTGGGGAAGGAGCTCCTGGCCAAGTGCTGGACCCCGGCGTAGATTCTGCCGCCGCCCTCGAAGAACATCAGGCCGTAGTCCCCCAGGACGTGGTCCGGGTCCTCCAGGCCCCCCAGCATCTTCGGGGAGCCATAGGGGAAGGGAAGCGCCTCCGCCTCTTGGGGCTCATAGGGCTCCAGGCCGTCCAGGGGGATGGTGACGGCGGCGTCCCAGTCGGGCTGGGCCACTTGTTTCAGGCTCTCGCAGGAGAGAACGGCCTCCTGGATGCGGCTGATCACCTGGTTCATCAGGGACATGCCGGTGGTCTCGCCCCGCTTCAGCTCCGGGGCCCAGTCGGGGCGGCTGACGGCGTATTCATATTGACCGTCGCTGCCGAGGATTTCCACGTTTCGGGGCAGGTAGTTCGTCTCCGGCTCCAGCCGGTAGAGGGAGCAGAGCCAGCCCATGGGGTCCGAGAGGCTGGCGGACAGGGAGTAGGACATCCCCCAGTAGACCCGCAGCAGCTCGCCGTCCTCCAGGTCGAAATGCTCCGGCGGGTTCTCCGGGGTGTAGACGACCAGCTTGGACATAATGCCGCCTTCCGGTCCGCCGTAGTTTTCCAGCTCCTCTGCCAGAGTGGACACGGCCTCGTCCACGTCGTGGAAGCGGGCCAGTTCGGGGGCCGGGGTTTTGGCCCCGGTGAAGGTGACGGCACACACCAGCGCCGCCAGGGCCACGGCGGCGAAGAGGGCCCGGCCCAGATAGACCGGGTTCTCCGCCACGCGGGTGATCCGGTCCTTGAGCTGGCGCTTTCCCGCCGTCATGGTGGTGGCGGAGAGAAGGGGATTCGCCGGGGCTTTCCGCACGGGAATGAGGGAGAGAAGGGTCCGGCCATAGGGCACCCGCTCCGCCTCGCCGAGACGGCGGAGGGCTCCCTCGTCACAGGCCAGCTCGCAGTCCGTCCGGGAGGCCAGGGCCGCCCACCAGACCAGGGGGTCGAACCAGTAGACCGTCAGGCACACGGCCCGGAGCAGGGACCAGAGGGGGTCAAGGTGCCGGGCGTGGGTCTCCTCGTGGGCCAGGACGTGCCGGAGGCGGCCCGGGCTTTGGAGGGCGGCGGGGGTCAGGTAGATGGCGGGGCGGAAGAGCCCGAAGAGGCAGGGGGAGGGGAGGCCCTCCTCCACCAGATAGACCCGGCGGAGGGAGCCCTCCACGGGATAGGGCCTCCGCGCCCTGCGGAGCTTCCGCCAGAACAGCAGATTGGAGAGGACCAGCCAGCAGGACATGACCGCCATGCCGCCGTACCAGATGGGGGGCAGCTGGTCCGCCAGGACGATCTGCCGGGCGTATTCCACCTCATGGACCACCTGCTGGCTGTTGGTATAGCTGTAAACGCTGTTTTCCGAGGGCGGACCCAGCACGATTTTGGGATCCTCTTCGGAACGGTACGAGGGAAGGGGCCCCTCTGGAGCGGTCAGAGTGACCCGGGAGGGGGACAGGTAGAGTGCCTGTCCCTCCAGGCCGGACACCACCGGCTCCGCCGCCGTCAGCAAGCTGAAATCTGCCGCCGGAAGGCTGGCCGGAACCAGCAGCCGCAGCAGCACCAGGCCCCAGAGAGCATATTGGGCCCGTCGGGAGAGGACCTTCCGAAACAGCCGCCGGAGGGCCAGCAGCGCCAGGATCAGCGCCGAGGAGGTCAGAAGAATTTCCTTCATGTGTCGTCACCTCCCGCCTTATCCAGGATGGCGGACAGCTCGGCGATGTCCGATTCGGACAGCCGGCGGCTTTCCACCATGGCGCTCATCATCAGCCCCAGGCTGCCGCCGTAGACCTTGGAGAGGAAGCTCTCCGTCTCGTCCCTGGCGGCATCCTCCCGCCGGAGGGCGGGGTAGTAGCGCTTGGCCTTTCCGCCCTCCTCGTGGCGGACGGCCCCCTTGGCCTCCAGCCGGGAAAGCATGGTGATCACCGTGTTTTTACTCCAGCCGGTCTCCTCCCGGAGAGCCGCCGTCAGCTCTGTGATGGTGCTGGGAGCCCGGTCCCACAGGCGGCGCATCAGCTTCCACTCGCTGTTGGAAAGTTCAATTTTCATGAAAACACCTCCCTTGGTCAGGTATACGTCTGTCTACCTAAAGCGTAACAGGAAGGTAGACGTTTGTCAACCTCAAATTGGTTACAAAATGGAAACGCCCGCCGTCCAAGGACAGCGGGCGCCGATGCTTCAAGGGCCAGAGAAACTATTTCCACTTTTTGCCGAAATTTCCAGAGTTTTCTTATGGATTTCGACAAAAAGCCGAAGCGGGACGTGCTATCATCAAATTTGAAAAGCCCGTCCCATCCGGGGCCGGGGGCAAAAAATGGCGAATCAGATTTATTTTTGACAAAAGAGGGGAACGCTATGGAAATCCTAGCAAAGAGCGCGGACCGGAATCTGCTGCTGGAGCTCAGCGGGGAGCTGGACCACCACGGGGCCCGGACCGCCCTCCGGGAGATGGAGGAGGCTCTGGACGCGGCCCTGCCCCGGAAGCTGGTGCTGGACCTGTCGGGAGTGACCTTTATGGACAGCTCCGGCATCGCGGTAATTCTCCGGGCCCGGCAGAAGATGCAGCTTCTGGACGGGGGGCTGCTGGTGCGGGGGGTGCCGCCCCAGGCCCGGCGGGTGCTGGAGGCCGCCGGGGTGAACCGGCTGGTGACGATCAAATAAGGAGGTTTTACATACATGAGGACCAAGGCAGTCAATGAGGTCACGATGGACTTTCCCAGCCAGAGCCGGAACGAGAGCTTCGCCCGCTCCGCCGCGGCCTGCTTCGCCGCCCAGATGGACCCTACCCTCAACGAACTGGAGGACATCAAAACCGCCGTCAGCGAGGCGGTGACCAACGCCATCGTCCACGGCTACCCGGACGCCATCGGCGGCGTGACGCTGAAGCTGCGGGTGCTGGCGGGGAACGTGCTGGAGCTGACGGTGAAGGACCACGGCCGGGGCATCCCCGATGTGGACAAGGCCCGCCAGCCCATGTTTACCACCGGAGGGGAGGAGCGCAGCGGCATGGGCTTTACCATCATGGAGAGCTTCATGGACAAGGTGACGGTGCGGTCCGCCGTGAACAAGGGGACCACGGTGGTGATGCGGAAAAAGCTGGTCCCCCGCGTGAAGAAATGAGCGCCGCGCTGGAGCTCCTCCGGGCGGCCCAGCAGGGGGACCGGGACGCCTGTGAACAGGCGGTCATTGAGAACAACGGCCTGATCTGGAGCGTGGTCCGGCGATATTATGGACGGGGCGTGGAGCCGGACGATCTATATCAACTGGGCTGCCTGGGGTTTTTGAAGGCGGTCCAGGGCTTTGACTTCGATTACGGCACCTGCTTTTCCACCTACGCCGTGCCGAAAATCGCGGGGGAGATCCGCCGCTTCCTGCGGGACGACGGAGCGGTGAAGGTGGGGCGGAGCATCCGGGAACAGGCCCAGACCCTCTACGCCGCCCGGGAACGTCTCCGCCACCAGCTGGGCCGGGAGCCGGCCCTGTCGGAGCTGTCGGAGGCCACGGGCCTGACGCCGGAGGAGATCGCCCGGACGGACCTGGCCACCGACGCGCCGGAGTCCCTCCAGCAGGAGACGGCGGACGGGCTGACCCTGGAGGGGGCCCTGGGCACCGAGGCTCCGGAGGAGGGGCTGGTGGAGCGCATCGCCCTCCGGGAGTCCATCGACCATCTGCCGGAAAAGGAGCGCATGACCATTCTCCTCCGCTATTTCAAGGGCCTGACCCAGGAGCAGACGGCCCGGGTGGTGGGGGTGTCCCAGGTGCAGATATCCCGGCTGGAGCGCCGGGGCCTGAAACGGCTCCGGGAGACGTTCGAGGAATAAAGTGCTCCTCCCCCTGGAACTCCGTCATGGTGCCCCAGTAGCGCTTGGGCATGTTGCTCATGCGGAGGCGGGGATTCTCCCGCTCCTTGATGGCGATGGTGTCGTAGAACCGCTTCCACAGGAGGCGGTAGCGGGCTTCCGTTTTATCCGGCGGGGCCATCTGGAAATCCGCCAGGGGCCGGATGACCGACTGGCCGGGGACGTGGAACAGGGCCTCTTTGTGGGTGCGGTCATAGAGGAAAAAGCGCTCGTTGTGAAACCGGGCGGAAAAGTGCCCGCCCAGCACGGGGAGCACTCGGTTTTTCGGCTCGATCTCGCCTCCCAGTACGCCCCCCAGGTCCGAAAAGCGGACGAAGCCCTTTAATAGATGGACCTCCCCGTTCAGGTGCTGGACGGCCCGGATGACCGGGTACAAGGTCTCGTCGGAGCGGTTGCCGAGGAAGCCGGGGCCCTCCCGGAGCAGCTTGGCGACCACCTGGAACAAATGCAGCTCCTTCTCCGAAAGGCAGGTGAGGAAGCCCCGCCGCAGCAGCACGGCGGCCTCCGGGGACAGGGCGGCGACCTTTTGCAGCACCCGGGCGGCGTGGTCCGGGTCCGTGAGTACCGTCCGGGAATTGAATAAGCTGAAAACACCATCCTCGCCGGAGCAGAATCCGGCGGGGATTTCCTTATGTGCGTAGCTGTCGAAGACGCAGGAGAGGAAGCCCTCGAAGCTGCCGTCGTAATGGTAGATCACGTCCATGGAACACCTCCGGGTGCGCCGTCACGCCGTCTCCGCCGGGTCGAAGAGGGACAACTGCACCGCCTCCTGCTGGGGCAGCAGGGGCCGCTCGGCGGCGATGAGCCCCCGGAGAACGCTGTCCGGCGTAAAGCGCAGTCCCTCCGCCATTTTGCCGGAGGCGGTGAGGAAGTACTGGGCCCGCTTCATGACCACACCCAGCTTTTTCAGATTGTCGATGTGGAGGGGACCCACCCGCCGGGCGCTGAGAATCCGCCGGGCGGAGGTGACCCCCACGCCGGGAATCCGCAGCAGGGTCTCATAGGCGGCGGTGTTGACCTCCACCGGGAAGAAGTCCAAGTGGGCCAGGGCCCAGCTGCACTTGGGGTCCACCCGGGTGTCGAAGTCCTGGGTTCCCTCGTCCAGCAGCTCCTCCGCCCGGAAGCCATAGAACCGCAGCAGCCAGTCCGCCTGATAGAGCCGGTGCTCCCGCAGAAGAGGCGGCTTCACGTCCTTGGCGGGGAGGAGGGCGTGCTCCACCACGGGGACGTAGGCGGAATAGAACACACGTTTTAGACTGTAGCGGTCATAGAGCCCCTGGGTCAGCCGGAGGATGTGGAAATCCGTGTCCCGGGTGGCCCCCACGATGAGCTGTGTGCTCTGCCCGGCGGGGGCGAAGCGGGGGGCGTGCCGGTACTTTACCAGCTCTTCCCGGCTCTGCCGGTTCCGGGTCTGAATCTGCCGCATGGGGGCCAGGATGGCCCCCTTTGTCTTGTCCGGGGCCAGGGAATTCAGCCCCGCCTCCGAGGGCAGCTCAATGTTCACGCTGAGCCGGTCCGCCAGAAAGCCCAGCCGCTCCACCAGCTCCGGCGCCGTGCCGGGAATGGCCTTGGCGTGGATATAGCCGTTGAAGCGGTACTGCTCCCGAAGGAGGGCCAGGCAGCGGATCATCAGCTCCGTGGTGTAGTCCGGGCTGCGGAAGACCCCGGAGGAGAGAAAGAGCCCCTCGATATAATTCCGGCGGTAGAACTGGATGGTGAGGTCCGCCAGCTCCTCCGGGGTAAAGGCCGCCCGCCGGGTATCGTTGCTCCGGCGGTTGACGCAGTATTTGCAGTCGTACACGCAGCGGTTGGTCAGCAGCACCTTCAGCAGCGTGACGCAGCGCCCATCGGCGGAGAAGGTGTGGCAGCAGCCCGCCGAGGCGGTGGAGGTGTTGCCGATATACCCCTTTTTCGCGGTCCGGGTCCCGCCGCTGGAGGTACAGGCGGCGTCATACTTGGCGGCGTCGGTGAGGACGGTCAGCTTCTCCAGGACGTCCATGTCTTCTTGCTCAGGCTGGCCCAAAGCCGCACATTCCAGGCCGCCGGAAGGCAGACCGCCTTGCGGGAGCGCCGGGCGGGTTGCTCGATCAAATCGATGAAGCGGAAAAGCTGGGCGGTGAGGATGGCGGCGCCCAAGAGCGTAAAGAATAAAGTCCAGCCGGTCATAGGAAACCCTCCGTATAGAAAATTTGTTCGAGTATTATTGTAACTCGAACAACAGTTCCTGTCAAGAGGGAAAACAAAAAACGGCCCGAATAAATGGGCCGTTTTCAAAAGGTGTATGGAGGTTGTCTCACGTTTAAGGAGCCGTCCAGGTAGACCGCCCCGCCGAAACCCAGGATGGGGAAGAAGAGGAAGGGCAGCAGGGTCAGCCCCAGGCCGAACCAGGCGCTCCGGTTGAAGGCGAGGGCCAGGTCGGCGCCGCATCGAAAGAGAATGTATACATTGTAAACGGGCAGGAGCAGCCGGAGCATCCGCCGCCCGCTGCCATAGAGCTCGTGGAAGAGCAGCCAGGTCCGGTAGACCGGCACCACTGCCTCCCAGCCCCGGCAGCCCATCTTCTGAAAGCAGCGCCACCGCCCCGCCGTCCCGGCCAGCCAGAGCGCCGCCGCCGCGGTAAGCATTCCGGCCATGTTCGCCTCCCGTCTATTCTCATGGTGCATCCAAGGTATTCCTGGGGAAAATAGTAACACATAAGTATTCAAATGTCAACATATGCGTTCGGAGGCCGTCCCGTTTTCGGATACACTTTTTAAGAGGTGATGAACATGAGCGAGATGCGCCTGGACCCTGTGGTGGTGGGCGAGGTGATTGCCGCCTACCGGCTTCGGAAGGGCGTGACCCAGGAGGTGCTGAGCGGCCTGGCGGACATCGGCAGAACCCACCTCAGCGCCATTGAGCGGGGCGGGCGGAAGCCCACGCTGGAAACGCTCTACCGGATCAGCCTGGCGCTGGACGTAAAAATGAGCGACATTGTCCTGGACATTGAACGGGCCCTGAAGACGCCCCGCTGAAAGGACTGGCGTTTTCCCGGCGGAGATGGTATGATGAGAACATGAAAAACGCCGCAAGGAGAGCTGAACATGAGACGCTGTTTTATCTTTGCCGCCGGGAGCTTTTATGGATTGCGGGAGCGCCCCGTTCCCGGCGACCTCGTCATCGCCGCCGACGCGGGCTATCGGATCTGCCGGGGGGAGGGAATTGTGCCGGACCTGCTCCTGGGGGATTTCGACTCCATGGAGCCCCCGGCGGGCTTCGCCCAGGTCCGCCGCCTGCCGGTGGAGAAGGACGACACGGATACCCTGGCGGCCCTCCGGGCGGGCCTGGAACAAACGTGCGATATTTTTTATATTTACGGCGGCACCGGCGGCAAGCGGCTGGATCATACGCTGGCAAATCTCCAGTCTCTGCTGTTCCTCCGCCGGAGGGGGGCCAGGGGCTTCCTGTATGACGACGATTTCGTCTGGACCGTTCTGGAGGACGAGGCGCTGGTCATTCGGAAAACGGTGGAGTGGGGCCTGTTCTCCGCTTTCTGCCTGGGGGACCGGGCGGAGGGCGTGGACGAGGAGGGCTTCCAGTACCCCTTGAAAGACGCCGTCCTGACCCCGGAGTTTCCCCTGGGGGTCAGCAATCACATCCTGGAGCCATCGGCCCGCGTCAGCGTCCGAAAGGGAGCCCTGGCGGTGGGCTGGGAATTAGCGCCGTTAGACTAAACATAGAATAACGAAATGACAAAAGTGTCCTTGATTATGGGTTGACCTTCATGTATAATAGACAATAACGGAAAGGTCGACCTTTCCGAATACGACATAGCCGTGGGACCGGGGTCGGGCACGGAAGCAAGGAGTTTTTTATGGCGGCATTTACCGTAAACGGCAAACTAGTCACCGTGGAGAAAAACCAGAAGCTGATCCGCTCCCTGCGGGACGATTTGGGGCTGACCTCCGTGAAGGACGGATGCAGCGAAGGGGCCTGCGGCACCTGCACAGTGCTGATCGACGGCAAGCCCACCCGGGCGTGCATTCCCCAGACGGACAAGCTGGAGGGGAAGAGCGTCCTCACTGTAGAGGGCCTGACGGACTTTGAAAAACAGGTTTATACATACGCCTTCGGCCAGGCCGGGGCGGTTCAGTGCGGCTTCTGCATCCCGGGCATGGTGATGTGCGCCAAGGCCCTTCTGGACGGGAATCCAAACCCCGCCCGGGAGGAGGCGGCCTTCGCCATCCGCAACAACATCTGCCGGTGTACCGGCTATGTGAAAATCATCGACGCCATTTTACTGGCGGCGGAGCTGCTCCGGGCCGGAGAGGTGCCGGAGATCCCCTCCGATTGGTCCCTGGGGGCCCGGGTGCCCCGGGTGGACGTGGAGGAGAAGGTCACCGGCACGGGGGTGTACCCTGACGATATTTATATGGACGGCATGCTTTACGCCTCCGCCGTCCGCTCTCAGTACCCCAGGGCCCGGGTGCTGGCGATTCATACGGAAGAGGCCAAGGCCCTGCCCGGCGTGGCGGGGGTCTTCACCGCCGCCGATATTCCCGGGAGCAACAAGGTGGGGCACTTGAAAAAGGACTGGGACACCATGATCGCCGTGGGGGATATCACCCACTATTTAGGCGACGCCGTGTGCATCGTGGCCGCCGAGGACGCGGAGACCCTGGCCAAGGCCAAGGCCCTGGTGAAGGTGGACTATGAGGATCTGCCCATGGTGCGAAGCCCCCAGGAGGCCATGGCCGAGGGCGCGCCCCTGGTCCACCGGGAGGGAAACCTCCTGGCCCACAAGCACATCCAGCGGGGGGACCCGGCGGCGGCTATCGCAAAAAGCAAGTATGTCCTGACCGAGAAATTTTCCACCCCCTGGACGGAGCACGCCTTCCTGGAGCCGGAGTGCGCCGTGGCCTATCCCGACGGGGACGGGGTCATGGTCCTTTCCACGGACCAGGGAACCTACGACACCCAGCACGAGACTATGGGGATGCTGGGCCTCCCGGCGGAAAAGGTGAAGGTCCAAAACTGCCTGGTGGGCGGCGGCTTCGGCGGCAAGGAGGACGTGACGGTCCAGCACCACGCCGCGTTGGTTGCCTATTTGACGAAGCGCCCGGTGAAGGTGAAGCTCAGCCGGGCGGAGAGCCTGCTGATTCACCCCAAGCGGCACCCCATGGAGATGGAGTTTACCCTGGGCTGTGACGAAAACGGCGTTATCCAGGGCGTGAAGGCCAGCGTGGTGGCCGACACCGGGGCCTATGCCTCCCTGGGCGGGCCGGTGCTGGAGCGGGCCTGCACCCACGCCGCCGGGCCCTATAACTACCAGAACTTCGAGATCGACGGCTGGGCCTGGTACACCAACAATCCCCCCGCCGGGGCCTTCCGGGGCTTCGGCGTCACCCAGACCTGCTTTTGCATTGAGAGCCTTTTGAACCAGATGGCGGACCTGGTGGGCATCAGCCCCTGGGAAATCCGCTACCGCAACGCCATCCGCCCCGGCCAGGAGCTGCCAAACGGCCAGATTGTGGATGAGTCCACCGGCCTGGTGGAGACTCTGGAGGCGGTGAAGCCCTACTACGAAAAGGCCAAATACGCGGGCCTCGCCTGTGCCATGAAGAACGCGGGCGTGGGCGTGGGCATCCCGGACACGGGCCGGGTGCGGCTGACGGTGGAGGACGGCAAGGTCCACATCTTCGCCGGGGCCTCCTGCATCGGCCAGGGCCTGGGCACGGTGCTGACCCAGATGATCTGCGACCAGACGGGCCTTCCCCATGAGGACGTGGTCTATGAGAGGTCGAACACCTATTTCGCGCCGGATTCCGGCACCACCTCCGGCTCCCGGCAGACCCTGTTTACCGGCGAGGCGTGCCGCCGGGCCTGCGAGGGATTGAAAGCCGCCCTGGAAGAGGGGGGCCTTGGCTCCTTGAACGGCAAGGAGTTTTATGGCGAGTACCTGGGCAAAACGGACCCCCTGGGGGCCGATGTGCCCAACCCGGTCAGCCATATCGCCTACGGCTACGCCACCCAGGTGTGCGTCTTGGACGAGGACGGGAAGCTGAAGCAGATCGTCGCCGCCCATGACGTGGGCAAGGCGGTAAATCCCCTCTCGGTGGAGGGCCAGATCGAGGGCGGCGTGGTCATGTCCATGGGCTACGCCCTGACAGAGCGCTATCCCCTGGAGGACTGCAAGCCCAATGTGAAGTTCGGCACCCTGGGCCTGTTCCGGGCCAGCCAGATCCCTGAAATCGTCCCCATTATCGTGGAGAAGCCGGGGCTGAATGTGGCCTGCGGGGCCATCGGCATCGGGGAGATTACCTCCATTCCCACCGCCCCCGCCATTGCCGACGCCTATTACCGCTACGACGGAAAGCGCCGCACGGCCCTGCCCCTGGAAGGCACCCCCTACAGCAAAAAATAAAGCTGATGGATGCAGAGCACCCCAAGAAGAGCAGGAAGTTCCATTGTGGGGCCTGAGCCCCCGCTCAGGCCATTTCCCCTCAAGCTGCCGGCCTCTTAAGGCTTCAACCCTTTCAGAGCCTCCGGCGTGTCCACATCCGTCAGCTCCTCCTCCGGCACTTCCAGCAAAACAAGGTCTTCCTCGTGCCGCCGGATGACGGTGTTTCCCCCGTGGTCCTCCCGGAGCTCCAGCAGCTCCGGGAAGAACCGGGCGGGGAAGACGCAGGGATTCCCCCGGACCCCGCCGTGAGCCAGGGCGGCGATCTTCTCCGGCTGGGAGCGCCAGAGCTCCACCAGGGCCTTGACGCTTTCCCGCTTCAAAAGAGGCTGATCGCTGACCAGGAACATGGCGGCGGCGCAGCCTCCCAGGGATTCCAGTCCCAGGCGGATGGTGTGGCTGATACCCCAATCCGGGTGCTCGTTCCGGACGGCGGAGAAGCGAAACCGCTCCGCTAGGTCCAAAACCTCCGGGTATTGGGTTACCACCGCGACCCGTTCAAATTCCTCCCCGGGCACCGCCTCCAGCGCCCGGAGAATCAGGCTCCGGCCCCCCACTCCGGCGGCCAGCTTGTTCTCCCCAAACCGGCGGGCGTTTCCCGCCGCCATCACCACACAGCCCAATGTCTGTACCATATTCTGCAACCCCCATATTTAGCAAGTGTTTATAAAAGTAGTATATCCTCTTTTCTCCCGTCCAGTCAAGGGCCCCGTTTCCCCGGGAGCGAAGTTGTAATAGAAAAGGAGGGCACCCTATGAGCAAAAGCGTCGGCAAGAGCGTGATCCGGGTGGACGCCTATGAGAAGGCCACAGGCCGGGCCAAATACATGGACGACCTCTGTGACCGCAGCGCCCTGATCGCGAAAATCTGCCATTCCACCATCGCCCACGGCTTTGTGAAGTCCGTGGATACCTCGGCGGCGGAGGCCGTCCCGGGCGTGGTGAAGGTTCTGACCTGCTTCGACGCGCCGGACATCGAGTTTCCCACGGCGGGCCATCCCTGGTCCACGGACCCCCATCACCAGGACGTGGCGGACCGGAAGCTTTTAAACCGGCACGTCCGCTACTACGGCGACGAGGTGGCGGTGGTCATCGCTGAGGACGAGGTGGCCGCCGCCCAGGCTGTCCGGGCTTTGAAGGTGGAGTATGAGGAGCTGCCCTTTGTTCTGGATGCGCAGGAAGCCATGAAGGACGGCGCGCCTCAGATTCAAGAGCGGGCCCAAAACAACATCCTGGCCCATTCCGACGTTCGCCGGGGAGATTACGAGACTGCCCGGCGGGAGCCCGGCCTCATCAAGGTGGAGGGCTGGTACGACACCCCCACCGTCCAGCACTGCCACATTGAAAACCACGGCTGCTTCGCCTATGAGGAGGCGGGCCGGGTGGTGGTGGTCAGCTCCACCCAGATTCCCCACATCGTCCGCCGGGTGGTGGGCCAGGCCCTGGGCCTTCCCTGGGGCAAGGTCCGCATCATTAAGCCCTATATCGGCGGCGGCTTTGGCAACAAGCAGGACGCGCTGTACGAGCCCCTGTGCGCCTGGTGCTCCACGAAGGTCGGAGGACGCCTGGTGAAGCTGGAGTGCAGCCGGGAGGAGACCTTCGTCTCCAACCGTGTCCGCCACGCCATCCGCACCCATATCATTTCCTACGTCCGGCCCGACGGCACATTGGTCGCCCGGAAGCTGGAGGCGTTTTCCAACCAGGGGGCCTACGCCTCCCACGGCCACGGCATCGTGGCCAAGGGCATGAACGCCTTCCCTCAGCTCTACCCCTGCCCCAATGTGGAGTGCGACAGCTGGACGGTGTACACGAACCGGCCCTCCGCCGGGGCCATGCGGGGCTACGGCATCCCCCAGGCCATGTTCGCCGGGGAGAGCCACATTGACGACATCTGCAAGGCGATTCACATGTCCCCCCTGGAATTCCGCCGGAAAAACCTGATGCCCGTGGGCTATGTGGACGGCTTTTCCAAGAACGAGCTCTATTCCGACACCTTCAACCAGTGCATGGACAAGGCCTTGGAGCTGCTGGACTACCGGAAAAAGTTTGAGGAATACCAAAACCAGACCGGCCCGATCCGCAGGGGCGTGGGGCTGGCGGTGTTCTGGTACAATACCGCCGTTTGGCCCATCTCCCTGGAATCCTCCTCCTGCCGGATGGTGCTGAATCAGGACGGCTCCCTCCAGTTCCAGACTGGCGAGACGGAGATCGGCCAGGGCTGCGACACGGCCTATTCCCAGATGGTGGCGGACGCCGTGGGCATTCCCCTTGGCGACGTCCATGTGGTTTCCACCCAGGACACGGATATTACCCCCTTCGGCACCGGGGCCTATGCCTCCCGGCAGACCTACATCGGCGGCTTTTCCATCATGCAGACGGCCCTGGCCCTGCGGGAGCGCATTTTGAACGTTGCCCACGAGCAGACCCGGATGCCTGTTTCCAACCTGGACCTGGTGGACGGGCAGATTGTCCGCAAGAGCGACGGGCGCGTTCTGAAATCCCTGGGGGACCTGGCGACGGAGAGCCTGTACTCCCTGGAGAGCAGCCGGCATATCACCGCCGAGACCACGGCGCAGATCAAGTCCAACGCCTATTCCTTCGGCTGCTCCTTCGCGGAGGTGGAGGTGGACATTCCCATGTGCAAGGCAACTCTTCTGCGGCTGGTGAACGTCCACGACTGCGGCACGCTGATTAACCCCGCCCTGGCGGAGGCCCAGGTCCACGGCGGCATGTCCATGGCCATCGGCTATGGCCTTTCCGAGGAATTGAAGTTCGACGAAAAGACCGGCAAACCCCTGAACAACAACCTGCTGGACTATAAGCTCTCCACCTTCATGGACCACCCCACGCTGGAGGCCGCTTTTGTGGAGAACCCGGAGCCCACCAGCCCCTACGGCACCAAGGCCCTGGGCGAGCCCCCGGCCTGCTCCGGCGCCCCGGCCATTCGCAACGCGATTTTGAACGCCACCGGCGTGGCCATCGATTCCTGCCCCATCACGCCCCACGTCCTCTATCGGAAGTTCAAAGAGGCGGGGCTCATCAACGACTAAAGGAGGGTCCAGCGTATGTATGACATGAAAGCCTTATACCAGGCCAAAAGTGTGAAGGACGCCGTGGCCCTGCGCCTTGCCCATCCCGAGGCTCAGATCATCGCCGGAGGCTCCGACGTGCTGGTCCAGATGCGGGAGGGCAGGCGGGCCGGGGCGGAGCTCATCTCCATCCAGACCCTGGACGAGATCCGGGGCGTGTCCCTGGACGCCGACGGGACCCTTCGCATCGGCTCTCTCACCAGCTTTTCCCATATCACCCGGGACCCCCTGATTCAGAAATACATCAACGTCCTGGGCGAGGCCGTGGACCAGGTGGGCGGCCCTCAGATCCGGAACATCGGCACCATCGGCGGAAACACCTGCAACGGCGTCACCTCCGCCGACTCCGCCTCCACCCTCCACGCCTGGGACGCCGTGGTGGAACTGACGGGCCCGGAGGGCGTCCGCCGCCAGTCAATCCATGACTTCTATATCAAGGCGGGCAAGGTGGACCTCCGGGAGGGCGAGATTCAAACCGCCATCCTGATTCCAAAAGAGAGTTATGAAAACTGCTTTGGCCACTATATTAAGTACGCCATGCGAAACGCCATGGACATCGCCACCCTGGGAACCTCCGTCAACGTCCGTCTCTCCGCCGATAAGAAAACGGTGGAGCGGGCAAGGGTTGCTTTCGGCGTGGCGGGCCCCGTGCCCCTGCGGGCCGAAACGGCGGAAAGATTCGCCGCCGGACAGCCCGTCAGCCTGGAGCTGGCGGAGCGGTTCGCCCAGGCTGTCAAGGAGGACATCAACCCCCGGGACTCCTGGCGGGCGGCCAGGGACTTCCGCCTCCACATCGCCGTGGAGAGCGCGAAGCGGGCCTTCATCGAGTCCGTGAAACTGGCGGGAGGTGACCTGTGATGGAGAAACACAACATTCAATATCAGACGGTCCGCTTCAACCTCAACGGCAAGGACGTGGAGCGGACGGTGGACGTCCGGGCCAGCCTCACGGACATGCTGCGGAACGACTTCCGCATGACCTCTGTCAAAAAGGGCTGCGAGGTGGGGGAGTGCGGAGCCTGCAACGTGCTGATTGACGGCGAGGCGTTCAACTCCTGCATCTACCTGGCCGTCTGGGCGGAGGGAAAGAAGGTCCGCACCCTGGAGGGCCTCCTGGGCCCCAACGGGGAGCTTTCCGACATCCAGCAGGCCTTTGTGGACGAGGCGGCGATTCAGTGCGGCTTCTGCTCCCCGGGCTTCATCCTGACGGCGGTGGAGATTCTGGAATCCGGCAAGGAGTATACGGACGCGGAGCTGCGCAAGCTCCTTTCCGGCCACCTCTGCCGGTGCACGGGGTATGAAAACATCCTCCGGGCAGTGAAGAAAACCATGTACAAGCGGCTGGGGAAGGAACTGCCCCGGTGACGGCAAACCGGCGGGACGCTGTGCGCGTCCCGCCGGTTCGTGGTTTTTAGAGCAGTTCCCAGAAATCATGAGAAAAAAGGAAGCGAGGGCGGGGAGCGCAGGGCAAGGCGGAGGACGCAGGCGGGCTGACGCCCGTCAAGGACGACAACGCGGCCCTGCGATTCCTGGACCGCTGAACTTTTCTCATGATTTTTGGGTGCTGCTCTAATAACCTGTTTTCCTGCCTTCCGGCTGTCCGTATGATTTGAACCGCTCCATGACGTCCTCCATGGCCTCCTTGCCGAGGACGTTGGGCGTCCCGATGCACAGGGCCCGGTATTGAAGCTCCGCCACATATTCCATGTTCAGCGCCAGGCCGTAGGCCCCGGCGAGGTCCTTTCCGCAGGCCACCAGCCCGTGGTTTCCCAGCAGCACGGCGTCGCTGTCCCCGGCAGTCTCCACGGCGGCCTCCGCCAGCTCTAAGGTGCCGAAGGGGTAGTAGGGCGCGCAGGGGACCTCCGCCGCCCCGGCGTCGGCGATGGCGTAGTGAACGGCCCGGAGGGGCCGGCCCAGCACGGCGAAGGTGGTGCAGTACATGGAATGGGTGTGGACCACGGCCCGGATGTGGGGCTTGTTCTTGTAAAAAAGGGTGTGAAGGGCCCACTCGCTGGAGGGCTTCCGGGTTCCATCCACAATGTTGGCCTCCAGATCCGTCACCACCACGTCCTCGGGCCGGGTGTCGAAATAGCCGATGCCGGAGGGGCTGATGGCCATGAGGCCCCGCTCCGGAACATAGACGCTGATGTTTCCGCTGGTGCCGGTGCAAAGGCGGCCGGCGCTCATTTTCTTGCCGTACTCCACCACCAGCTCCCGTTCTTTTTGCAGCAGCATAGCCGAATCCTCCTCAGTAAAATTCCCGGACTTCCGAGTCAAAATATTGGTCCAGCAGATAGGGGACGTAGACCCCCTTGTCCGTCACCACCCCGGAAATCAGGTGCGGGGGCGTCACGTCAAAGGAGGGATAAACCCCTTTGACCTCCGGGACGGTGTTGGGAATGCCCCAGGAGGTCAGCACGGGGCCGGGGTCCCGCTGTTCGATGACAATGTCCGCCGCCGACCGCTTGTCCCGGTCAGGGATGCCGGTGACGTAGTAGGGAACGCCGAAGTACTTGGCCAGAATCGCAATTTGAAAGGTGCCCGTCTTGTTGGCGATGTGCCCGTCCCGGGCGATGGTGTCCGCGGCGGAGGTAAAGACGTCGATTCCCTCCCGCTCCATGGCGTAGGCAATCATATTGTCCGTGAGCACCGTGGTGTCAAAGCCTGCCTGGGCAAAGCAGCTGGCGGTGAGCCGGGCCCCCTGGAGGAAAGGCCGGGTCTCCGCGCAGAACACCCGGAAGGACTTTCCCGTTCGCCTTGCGGCCCGGATAAGAGTTCCGATGATGGTTTCCCCGTAGCACTGTGTGAGAACCGTTCCGCCCTCCGGGACGAGGGCCTCCAAGCGGTCCCCCACCAGCTGCATCGTGCTGTAGCGCCGCCCCAGGGATTCCAGGGTGTCTTCCACAATGGCGGCGACGGGGTTTTGTCCCGCTTCCAGCGCCGCCTCCGCCACGTCCGCGCAGCGGAAGGTGATCTGGCCGTAGCGGTTGGCGGTGGTGGGCCGGGCGTGGGCCAGCTCCTGGGCCGCCTGGCGGAGAAAGGCAAGCTGTTCCGCCCGGCCCTTGTCCCGGACCTGGTGGGCCGCCAGGGCCATGCCCATGCCCACGGCGGTATAGGGCCCGGCGCTCTGGGTCACCATGTCCGCAATGGCCCGGACCACCTGCCGGTAGGTTTCGCAGACCTCGAACCGGACCTCCCTCGGGTAGACCCGGCGGTCTAAAATGCGGACCTTTCCATCCTCGTACCAGGCCACATGTTCGTATTGCAGGAGGAAGGGCATGCCCTCGTCCATCCGCTTCATATTGGCGCGCCTCCTTCGCGGCGGGGTTCCGCCCGGTGTTTTCCACATCATACCCCATCGGGCGGGAAAATGCAAACGGAAAAATGATTGTCCTTTTCCTCTCCATCCGTTATAATGGAATATAACAAAAGGGAGGTGGCAAGCATGACGGAGCTTCGAAGGCACGCGGAACAAATTTACGGCGAGGCAATTCGCCGGGCGCTGCCGGACGTGGCGGTGAGGGAGGCCCTGAGGGACTTCCGTCCCGGCCCTGGCCGGACGCTGCTGGTTTCCGTGGGAAAGGCGGCGTGGCGGATGGCCTCCGCCGCCCTGGAAACCGTAAGCGTGGACGGCGGTTTGGTGGTGACGAAATACGGCCATAGCCAAGGGCCCCTGCCGGGCCTGGAGATTTTGGAGGCGGGGCACCCGGTGGCGGACGCGGCTTCCTTCGCCGCGTCGGAGCGGGCTTTGGAGCTGGTCCGGGGACTGGGGGAGGAGGATGATCTGCTGTTTCTCCTCTCCGGCGGGGGCTCCGCCCTCTTCGAGGCGTCGGACCTCTCCCTGGCGGAATTCCAGGACATCAACCGCCGGCTTCTTTCCTGCGGCGCGGACATTCAAGAGGTCAACCGGGTCCGCAAGCGGCTGTCCAACGTAAAGGGGGGCCGTTTCGGCGCGGCCTGCGCCCCGGCCCGGGTGTTTTCCGTGGTGCTTTCCGACGTGCTGGGGGACCGGCTGGACATGATCGCCTCCGGCCCCGCCGCTGTGGACGGCTCTACGCTGGAAGAGACCTTGGCGGTGGCGGAGAAGTACGGCTTAGAGCTGTCTCCCCAGGCCCGGGCCCTGCTGGCCCGGCCCCTTCCGGCGGCGCTGCCCCATGTGGAGAGCCGGATCTGCGGCAGCGTCTCCCAGCTCTGCCAAACGGCGGCGGAGGTCTGCCGGGGACTGGGCTACGAGGCCCGGGTCCTCACAGACCGGGCGGCGGGGGAGGCCCGGGAGACCGGGGAAAATCTGGCCCGGACCCTCCTCCGGGAGCGAGAGGCGGGGAAGCCCCTGGCCCTCATCCTGGGCGGCGAGACCGTGGTGCGGATTACCGGAAAAGGAAAGGGAGGCCGGAACCAGGAGCTGGCCCTGGCGGCGGCCCCCGTCCTGGCGGGGACGGAGGGAACGGCCCTGTTCTCCGTGGGCTCCGACGGCACCGACGGCCCCACAGACGCGGCGGGGGGCTATGTGGACGGCGGAACCCGGGACCGCCTCCGGGTACTGGGGATGGAAGTCCCGGCGGTGCTGGCGGAGAACGACTCCTACCACGCCTTGAAGAAAATCGGGGGCCTGATCGTCACCGGGCCTACGGGCACCAATGTCAACGATTTGAGCGTGGGGCTGTACCGGCCTCCGGCAATGCCGTGATGCTTAGGGCGGTTTTTCCCATGATCTGAGAGGAACAGCGGAGAAGGGGACGCCCGGAGATGTCCCGGAGATGTCAGAGTTTGCCTTTTTCGGAATAATACTTGATCATTTTCCACAGGAATGATACAATATCAACCATTGAGTTTGAGAACGCGGGGGCGTAGGCCGCGAAGCGCGGGCGCCGCTGCGGGATTCAAGTAAAGGCAGGGGATGAGTATGTCAATCTTTGAGCGGTTTGTCTCAAAAGAGGCGGGCGGGCAGGAGAGAAAAGCGTTTCATCCCACTCCTTACAGGAGGATGTTCTCAGAGCTGGAAACGACGGGCGGCGAGCTGAAGGAGCAGTATCCTGATGACTTCAAAACGGTGGAGAGCTTTATCTGGGCTTTAAAGGAGGCGTGCAGGGCCCGGTACAAGAAGGCGGTGAACGGCGACCTGCAGCCCATGAAGGCGGAGGCTCGCTTTTTTCTTGCCGAGGACCGGATGAGCGCCTATGCGTGCCTGCTTCGGCCGGAGAACGGCGGAGAAGAGATTACCTTGGAAGAATTCCTGGGGGATATGCACTATGAGGGCATACGGTACGGAATTTTGCGGGAAGACATACAGCGGGAGTTCGGACTGGGATATTTCCGGATTTTTCCCGTGGCGCGGGGGAAGCCCCCCGTAGCGGGGGAAGACGGAAAGGTGACGGAGCTTCTCCAGCGCCGCAAAAATATGAGCCTGGAGGTACAAAGCGGAAGCCAGGTGGATTTTAAAGAGGACGCCCAGCTCCAGCCCATTCGGAAGGGGACGGTCATCTGCCTGATACGGCCCCCAAGGGAGGGCGTGGACGGCATGGACGTAACGGGCCAGATCCTTCCCAGCCCTCCGCCAGAGGGCGCGTGCGTACCCCAGGGGAAGAACACGGTCATTGGCCGGGGCGGACAGGCACTGACTGCCGGTGTGGATGGGATTTTGTACATCGAGGACGACCGCTTCTGCATTCATGAGCAGAAAATCATTGACGGCGATGTGGATCAATTCCAGGGGACGCTCCGGGTTTCCGGCAACCTTTACATAGGGGGAAATGTGGACGGCGGCGTTGAAGTGGAGGCCTCCGGCGAGATTGTAATCAACGGAAAAATGGGGCAGGCCCGGGTAACGTCCACGAACGGAACCATCCGGGTGCAGAAGGGCGTTTATGGAACGGAGGGCAAAACCTTTTTGACGGCCGCCTGCCAGGTGCAGTCCCCTGTGATGGAGTGGGCGGAAATTGACGGCGGAACCAGCGTGATCGCGGAGACGATTTCCAACAGCGTCATTCGCTGCGGCGGCACGGTCTACGTGATGAGCGGGCGGGGAATGATTGTGAACAGTGTGATTCGGGCCGGAGACAGCATTTTGTGCCAGCGGGTCGGCAATCTGGCCGGAGGCCGGAGCAAGTTTTCCGTTGGCTACCCGCCCCATGTCCCGGAATCGTGGGAACGAGTCAAGGCGGAACAGGCGGAGGTCCAGTCGACCCTGGAGAAGCTGTGGAATCCGATGATTGGCCTGAAAAGAAAAGGAAGCCGCATTTCGGAAGGAGAGAAGTCGCTGCTGGAGCAGCTTGTGGAGCAGCGGGAGCTTTATTTTAAAAAGCAGGAAGCCCTGATTGCGGAATTAAAGTCTTTGAATAAGGCGCTGGATAAAAAAAGCAAAGGGCGAATACGCTGTGAGAAGCTGTACCCCTTTCTGGATGTTCAGATTGGCAGATTGTCGGAGGAAATCACCACCGTGGAGGAGGACTGCAATATTCATGTTGAGGAGAACAGGGTGCTCTTAAAATAGCAGCCGCCCTCTTTGCGCAGCAAAGCGCCGTCACGAACCAAACGGTCCTGACGGCGCTGTTTTTTTGAAAGCCGCGCTGTTTTCGCGGCGTATTTTCAGTGAGGCAGAACCAGGCTGACGGCGCACAGGGCCAGGGCGGCGGCGCAGCCGATGTCCACAGCTTTTCGGTGGTTGGCAAAAAGCTTTTGCAGCGCCGCTCCGGCAAAGAGCCAGGCCAGATTGGCAGCCGGCCCGGTGAAGGGGAGGAACAGCCCCACCGCCAGCAGGGCCCAGAAGGACCTGGTGTAGGGCAGGACAAAAGAGGTCATTGCCATCAGGCAAAAGACCATGATTTTCACATTCGTCAGCTGTACCAGCAGTCCCGTGAGAAAGCCCGGAGCCTCCGGGGCCTGGCCCTCCGGCCCGGCGGAGGAGCGGAGGGTGTGCCAGGCCATCCACAGCAGGTAAGCCGCTCCCACCCAGGACAAAAGCCCCACGTACTGATCCAAAACGGCGCCCAGGAAATAGGTGACCAGCACGGAGGCCAGGGACACCAATGAAAAACCGGTGAGCAGCCCCCGCCACTGCCGCAGGGCGGGACCCTTTCCATACCGCAGGGCGGTGGAGAGGGAGCAGAGGTTGGCGGGGCCGGGGGTAATGGCGCCTACATAGCAGTAGAGCAGGAAGGAGGGGAGAAGGGACAGGGGCATGACGGACACCATCCTTTGGTTGAGATGGGCCCATCATAGCAGAAAAGAATCTATTTGAAAAGCGAAAGTTTTTAAAGTATACTATTGATAAAACCGATGAGTTGGGAGGGACCCCTATGGAACTGAAAAATCTTCGCACCTTCCAGACGGTGGTGGACCAGGGGAGCTATCAAAAGGCGGCGGAGCGGCTGGGCTATACCCAGTCCACCATTACCGTCCAAATCCAGCAGCTGGAGGAGGAACTGGGGGTTCCCCTCTTTGAGCGGGTGGGCCGGAGAATGGTGCTGACGGAGGCGGGAGAGCGGGCGCTGCCCCAGGCCCGGGAGCTGCTGGAGGCGGCGGAGCGGCTTTTGGAGTGCGGAAAAACCGGGAGCGTTCCCACGGGGACCCTCCGGGTGGACATGGCGGAGACCCTGCTGTGCTATCAGATGCAGCCGGTGATCCGGGCCTTCCGGGAGCGGGCCCCCCAGGTCCGGCTGATTGTGCGGAGCTGCAACTGCATGCAGATTCCCCAAGGGGTCCGCACCGGGGCCTGTGATTTGGGAGTGGGCTACGACATGGACTGGAACCGGGAGGCCCTGGAGGTGGAGTCCATGGGGAGCTATGACATCGTGCTCCTGGCCTCCCCGGATTTTACGGAGCCGGATTTCACCACCCCCGGCCAGCGGAAAGCCGCCTCCCTGGTCACCGACGAGCCGGACAGCATTTTCCGCCGCCGCCTGGAGGCGTACCTCTGCCGGCGGGAGATTGAACTGGACGTGACGCTGGAGCTGTGGAGCATCGAGACCATCAAGCGCTGCGTCATGAGCAACCTGGGCTTTACCTACCTGCCCCGCTTTGTAGCGGAGGAGGAACTGGCGGACGGACGGCTGGTGGAGCTGGAAGCGCCCATCTCCGGCGTTCCCGCCCCGGCCCTGTGCGCCTGGCGGAAGGGGAGGTGGGTTACCCCGGCCATGGAGCTCTTTCTTTCGCTGCTGCGGGAGGCCCTGGCGGAGGGAGAGCCCCTCAGTGCCGCCGCTTCCGCTCCGGCCCTGGGTCCCTTCTCTGGAAGGGCTTGTCGATTAAAATAATGTCGTCCCCTATGCGCTGAATGCAGTCCCAGGGGATGTAGAACTCCTCTCCCCGCCCGAAGAGCCCGAAGAACCGGGCGGGTCCGTAAACCACAATGGCAACCACCTGCCCCTCCGGGGCCCGGAGGTCCAGGTCCGCTACCAGTCCCAGGCGGGAGCCGTCATTGATGTTGATGACCTCCTTCCGGCGGAGGTCCTGAAACCGGAACTGCATGGCCCTCAACTCCTTTCGTGAAAGCCTATGCGCCCCCTGGGCCGTCCTATTCTGACAAAAGGTCCCAGTATAGGAAAAATGGCCTCTGGAGATACTGACTTTGCGGCGGCAAGAGGGGGAAGACCTCCCGTCCGCCGTGTGGAAGTATACACAAGAGGGGGCTTCTTTCATGCAGGGAAAAGTCGAGATCGCGGGGGTCAACACCGCCAAGCTGAAGGTGCTGAAAAACGAGGAGACCATGGCGCTTCTCCGCCGGACCAAGGAGGGAGACCAGGAGGCCCGCCGCCAGCTCATTGAGGGAAACCTCCGGCTGGTGCTGTCCGTCATCCAGCGCTTTTCCAGCCGGGGGGAGAACGTGGACGACCTGTTTCAAGTGGGCTGCGTAGGGCTTATCAAGGCCATTGACAACTTCGACATCAACCAGCCGGTGAAATTTTCCACCTACGGCGTGCCCATGATCATCGGCGAAATCCGCCGCTATCTCCGGGACAACAGCGCCATCCGGGTTTCCCGGTCCATGCGGGACACGGCCTACCGGGTCCTCCAGGTCCGGGAGCGGCTGATTTCCGAGACCCAGCGGGAGCCCACCGTGGAGCAGATTGCCAAGGAGCTGGACATCCCCCGGGAGGACGTGGTCTTCGCCATGGACGCCATTGTGGACCCGGTGTCCCTCTACGAGCCGGTGTACTCCGACGGAGGGGACGCCCTGTGCGTCATGGACCAGGTTCGGGATACCCAGAATACCGACGAGCACTGGACGGACCGCATCGCTTTGAAGGACGCTTTGAAGCGCCTGGACGACCGGGAGCGGCGCATCCTGTCCCTGCGGTTTTATGAGGGCAAGACCCAGATGGAGGTCTCCGCCGAGGTGGGCATCTCCCAGGCCCAGGTCTCCCGGCTGGAGAAGGGGGCCATCAATACCATCAAAAAAAATATTTAGTCCAGGGCCCGCTGCTTCCGGCGGGCCTTTTTCGTGGTTTCCCTTGTATTTTCTTCCGGGAACTGCTATAATGATACAACTGTGAAAGGGGGAGGACTATGGATTTCGGCGGGCTTGTCCGCTCCATTGACTGGAATTTTCTGGAGAGCACCTTGACAAGAGTCCTGGCGGTCCTCCTCTGCCTGACGGTCCATGAGACCTGCCACGGCCTGGCGGCTTACGCGCTGGGGGACCCCACGGCCCGGGATCGCCGCCGTCTGAGCCTGAACCCCCTGCGGCATATCGACTGGCTGGGCCTTGCCATGATGCTGGCCGTGGGCTTTGGCTGGGCCAAGCCCGTTCCGGTGGACCCCCGGCATTTTAAAAGGCCCAAGCAGGGCATGGCCCTCACCGCCCTGGCGGGGCCGGCGTCCAATTTCCTGCTGGCCATGCTGGCGATGGCCCTCAGCCGGGTGATTTACCAGTATTTCCCCTACAGCCGGGGCGGGGCCCTGGCCTTCGAGTTTTTGCTGTATACCCTGGCCCCCCTGTCCATTGGCTTGGGGCTGTTCAACCTGCTGCCCATTCCGCCTCTGGATGGGTCCAAGGTGCTGGGGGCCTTCCTGCCGGACACAACCTACTTTGGCCTGATGCGCTATGAGCGCTTCGGTATGTTTTTGCTGCTGGCCCTGAGCTGGTTCGGCGTCACCGGGGACCTTATCAGCGGGGCGATCCTTGGCGTTTACCGCTTCTTCTTCGAGCTGTTTTTCTAAATCCGCCCGGGGCCGTTCCGGCGCGGTGGGAGGTATTTTTGGAAAGTCCCGTATTCAAACTGGAAAAGGTGGTCCACTCCCGAACGGAGGAGTTACAGGACTTCGAGGGTCCCCTGGACCTGATTCTCTTCCTTCTGGGGAAGAATAAGATGGAGATTCAAGACATCTCCATTTCCCTAATCTGCGACCAATACTTAAGCTGGCTGGACCGGCGGAAGGAGCTGGACCTGGAGGTGGCCAGTGAATTCGCCGCCATGGCCTCCCATTTGGTGTACCTTAAAACCCGGATGCTCCTCTCCATTGAGGACGAGGAGGCCAAAAGCGAGATGGAAGCCCTCATCCAGTCCCTGGAGGAGCGCCGCCGGGGGGAGAGCTATGCCTACGTCAAGGCCATGGGGGAGAAGCTGGCCCCCCTGGGGGAGTTCGGCCGGAGTGTCTGCGTCCGGGGGCCGGAGCCCCTGGAGCCCGGAGAAATCCTTTATGACCACCGCCCCCGGGACCTTCTGCGGGCCATGCGGGAGCTCCAGGCCAGGGCGGAGCGGAAGCTGCCGCCGCCAAAAGCGGCCTTTCAGGAAATCGCCCGGCACGAGCCCTATCCGGTGGAGCGGAAAGCCCGGGACATCCTGCGCCGTTTGCGGGACGGAACCGTCACCCGCTTTCTCCAGCTCTTTCACGGCAGCCGGAGCCGCAGCGAGATTGTGGCCACCTTCCTGGCGGTGCTGGAGCTGTGCCGGTCCCATGTGCTGCAATTGACGGGCTCGGAAACCGAGTGCACCGTCCGGCAGGTGGGAGACCCGCCGGAGCATCTCGCCGCCCAGGCGGAAGAAATCTGAGGAGGCCCCATGGAGAGAAAGGAAATCGAATCCGCCGTGGAGGCGATCTTGTTCGCCTCCGGCGAACCCGTGCAAATCAAACGCCTCTGCGCCGCCCTGGAGCTGGCCCGCCCCGCCGTGGAGCGGGCGCTGAAGGACCTGGGCGACCACTATGCCTTCGACCAGCGGGGCATCCGCCTGGTGCAGATGGAGGACTGCTGGCAGCTTTGCTCCGCCCCGGAGTTTGGGGACGCGGTCCACCGGGCCCTGGAGGTCCGCAAGCCCGCCAAACTCAGCCAGCCGGCCCTGGAGGCCCTGACCATCATCGCCTACTACCAGCCCACCACCCGGGCCTATGTGGACCAAATCCGGGGCGTGGACAGCTCGTATACCATGAGCCTGCTCCTCAACCGGGACCTTATTGAGGAATGCGGGCGGCTCCAGGTGCCGGGGCGGCCCCGGCTGTACCGGACCACCAAGCAGTTTCTCCGGGCCTTTCACCTCAGCAGCTTGGAGGACCTTCCGGAACTGACGGAGCCCTCCGAGGAGGAGGCCCCCCTGGACCCGGAGGCCGACGGCCAGATGCGCCTGGGGGAGAACGGAGAGATCGTGTCCTCTCAGGAGGAGGAAGAGACGGAATAAGGAAGGGAGGCGCCGCCTGTGGTATGGCTGTGGATTCTGGCGGTAATCATACTGCTGACTGCCTTGCTCTGCTGGACCCGGGTGGGCTTCTGGGTGGCCTTTGGCGGGGAGGCGCTCCGCCTGGACGTGAAATTTGGGCTGCTGCGGGTACATATTCTTCCCGCCAAGCCCCAAAAGCCCAGGGAGGAGGAGCCGAAAAAGGAGAAGAAAAAGCCCCCCAAAGAGCCGGAGGAGAAGGAACCGAAGCCTAAGCGCGCCTTCACCCTGGAGGACGGAAAGGACGCCCTCCGCACCCTGCTCCCGCCGCTGAAGCGGGCGCTGCGGCGGTTTGGCCGGGGCATCCGGGTAAAGCCCCTGCGGCTGTCCCTGGTGCTGGGGGGGCAGGAGGACCCCGCCGCCGCGGCCCAAGCTTATGGGGAGATCCAGGCCGCCGTCTGGACGGGGATGCCCCTGCTGGAGCGCCTGGTGGACGTCCGGGACGTATACATTCACACGGACGTGGACTTTATGGCCTCCGCCGCGGCGGTGGAGGGAGAGGCCGGCGTTACGATCCGCATCGGCACGCTGCTGGCCATGGGCTTCGGCTTGGCGTTCCCGGCCCTGGGCTGGTTCCTGCGCTGGCGGAAGCGTTGCAAGGCCCGGCCTCCCAAGCAGGAAAGGAAAACCAAGAAGCCCAAGGGCCATCCGCCGGAGGAGCCGCCAACCGAGAAGCCGGCCGCGTAAGGCGTGATGACCGCTATGATGATGGAATCCAACAGGAGAAAGGACGAAAAAGATGGACAACATGGATAAGAAGCACCCGGTCAGCGAGCTGATGCGTTCCACCATTGAAAAAATTCATGAGCTGGTGGATACCAACGTCATTGTGGGACAGCCCATCACCACCCCTGACGGCGTGACCCTGATTCCCATTTCCCGGGTCAACTTCGGCTTTGGCAGCGGCGGAGGGGATTACGGCAAATCCATGAAGGGCGAGAACTTCGGCGGCGGAGGCGGCGCGGGGGTGAAAATCGACCCCGTGGCCTTCCTGACCATCAAAGACGGCGTGACCCGGGTCCTGCCGGTGGCGGTGCCCCCGGTGTCCACCCTGGATCGCATTGTGGACATGGCGCCGGACCTGATGGACAAGGCGGAAAAATTCCTGGACAAGAAAAAGGCGGAGAAGGAGCAAGAATCCGTCTGAGCCGGGCATACTATCATCACTTGACTGTTGACGAACGGAGTGATGACGCTTGCTGAAAACTTTCCCTTTCCGAAGGGCCGGGGCGCTGGCCCTGGCCTTGGCCTGCCTGCTGGCGGGCCGGGTCCGGGCAGTGGAGGTCTCCGCCTCCGCCGCGGTCCTGATGGATATGGACAGCGGCCGGGTGCTCTACGAACGGAACGCCGGAGCCCGGATGCTCATCGCCAGCACCACGAAGATTCTGACGGCCCTGGTGGCCATCCGGGACGGGAATTTGTCCGACACGGTGAAGGTGAGCCGGGAGGCCGCCTATACGGAGGGTTCCTCCATGTATCTCAAGGAGGGGGAGGAGCTGACCCTGGAGACTCTGCTCTACGGTTTGCTCCTCTGCTCCGGGAACGACGCCGCCGTGGCGGTGGCGGAGCATGTGGGGGGCAGCGTGGAGGGCTTTGTGGAGCGGATGAACGAAACCGCCCTGGAGCTGGGGATGGAGGATTCCTCCTTCGCCAACCCCAACGGCCTGGACGACGAGGAGCACTATTCCACCGCCTACGACATGGCCCTGCTGGCCCGGGCGGCCATGGGAAACGAGACCTTGGTCCGCATTGCCTCCACCCGGACGGCGACCATCGGCGGGCGGACCATGACGAACCACAATAAGCTGCTTCGCTACATGGACGGCTGCCTGGGCCTGAAAACCGGCTACACCCGGGCGGCGGGCCGGACCTTGGTGAGCTGCGCGGAGCGAAACGGCCAGCGGCTCATTGCCGTGACCCTCCAGGACGGCAACGACTGGGCGGACCACCAGAGCCTCTATGACTACGGCTTTTCCGCCTACCCCGCCAAACGGATGGCCCAGCTGGGTCACGAGGTGGCGGAGGAGGCGGGGATTCCCCTCATCGCGGCGGACAGCTTCGCCTGGCCCCTGGCGCAGGGGGAAGCGCTGGAAACCTCTGTGAAGCTGGAGCGGGATCTGACCGGGCCCCTCCGGGCAGGAACCCGGGTGGGGAAGGCGGTGTTCTCCCTGAACGGGAAGGAAGTGGGCCGGGTGGGTCTTCTGATAGGAAGCGATATCAGCCCGCTTCCCGGCGAAGAGGCCGCAAGCTCCGGCTCCTGGAAGCCGGAGGTAGAGACTGCCATGACGGTACTGCGAAAGTATAGGTGAGGCAATGGAAGAACGGCTGCAAAAGCTCCTCTCCGCCGCCGGGGTCTGCTCCCGGCGGGCGGCGGAGGGCTACATAGAGGCGGGCCGGGTGACGGTGAACGGCGAGACGGCCCGGCTGGGGGCCAAGGCCGACCCGGACCGCGACGAGATCCGCCTGGACGGAAAACCCCTGCCCGCCAGGGCGGAGCCGGTGTATCTCCTTTTGAACAAGCCCCGGGGTTACGTCACCACCCTCTCCGACGAAAAGGGGCGGAAGACCGTGGCGGAGCTGGTGGCGGACTGCGGCGTCCGGGTGTACCCGGTGGGCCGCCTGGATTTGGATTCCGAGGGGCTGCTGCTGCTGACCAACGACGGCTGTCTGGCCCGGCGGCTGACCCACCCCAGCTGTGAGGTGGAAAAGACCTACCACGTCTGGGTCCGGGGTCCGGTCGAACAGGCGGCGGAACGCCTCGCCCAAATCCGGGACCTGGAGGGGGAGCCCATCCGCCCCGCCCGGGTAGAGACTCTCCGGCAGGGGAAAGAGGCGGCTAAGCTGGCCGTCACCATCCACCAGGGGAAGAACCGGCAGGTTCGCCGGATGTGCGCCGCCTGCGGCCTGGAGGTGGAGCGCCTCCGCCGGGTGCGGGAGCACACGCTGGCGCTGGGAACCCTGCCGCCGGGGAAGTGGCGGCGCCTGACGGCGGAGGAGGTCCGGGAACTGCGGGGTGGAGGCCGCGAAAGGGCCGTTTAGAAAAAATTCATATACTGTATATCTTGCATATTTTCCCCTTCTATGCTATACTGATTTCCGCTAAGCGGCGGCGCAGTATTCTAGTCAGATCTGCCGTTTCCTAGGGAGGGCCTAAAAATCCTCTGAAGGGCACATCGATGAAACCCGTGGTGCCTGCTTGATACGCCCAGTTTTGGGTGGGTGCTGGGGGGAAGTGTACTCGGTACGCTTGCGGACTCAGGGCGTTTTCCAATGGCATGGTTTATCCGACCCTGTTTCCGTGGAGACCTGTTCTTGTGCGCGGACGTACTCCCACTGTGGTAATTCCGGCCCGCGTACGAAGCAGATTGTGAACCTGCAATGCGGTGCATCGGTCTTTCGGGGCCGTAACGCTGTGTGCAGCCGTAGCCTGCCTTGAGTGGGGCGGGTGGATTAGGGAACTACGGAGGGCGGCCCCGGCCAGGGCGGCGTTCCGATCGCCCTTTGAAACCCGTTTTGCAAAAGAGGCTAAAGAAGCGGACAGACTGTGGTGGAAATCACCTAGGCTGTCCTGACGGGGCAGAAAAGGGATTGCAGTGCGGACTAAGTGGCAATCGGGTAGCGCGGAGAGGCAACGCCGCGCCGGAGCGCCGAACGGGAAACCGCCTCCATCGGCAACGAGAGGTGTGTTCCGGGGAAATCCAACCCGTACCTAAGCCGTAAGATTTACTTTTTCTGCCGCCGCCGGCTTAGCTTATAAAACATAAGAGGCCGTCCCCCATGGGCGGTCCTTTCGGGAGGTTCCTTTGAAAAAACAGCAGAAGGGAAAGGCCTCTTCCCCATATCGTTGGGCCCTTACGGTCTTTTTGATGGCGGTGGTCCTCTCCGCCGTGCTGAGTCTGGCGTCGGAGTCGATGCTGGAGGGCGCGGGCGTGACCGCCGCTCTTTTGATGCTGGCGCTGTTCATCGGCCTGGGCATTTTATTCGACATTATCGGCGTGGCCGTCACGGCGGCGGACCCCAAGCCTTTTCACGCCATGGCCTCCCACAAGGAGAAGGGGGCCAAGCAGTCGCTGATGCTGCTGCGGAACGCGGGGCGGGTCTCCAGCGTCTGCAACGACGTGGTGGGGGACATCTGCGGCATCGTCAGCGGCGCCACGGGGGCGGTGATTGTCACCCAGCTCCAGCGTGCGCTGAATTTGCGGACGATGCTGATTTCCGTGGCCGTCACGGCCCTGGTCTCCGGCCTGACCATCGGCGGCAAGGCCCTGGGCAAGACGGTGGCCATTAAAAAGAGCACCCAGGTGGTCTATTGGGCCGGGCGGTTTTTGTGCCTGTTCCACCATTGAGAGGAGAAGCTATGCTTTTGGATTCCATCCACTCTCCCGCCGACGTCCGGGCGCTGCCGGAGGGCCAGCTCCCCCAGCTCTGCCAGGAGCTGAGGGAGTTCCTTGTAAAGAGCGTCTCTAAGACCGGGGGGCACCTGGCCTCCAACCTGGGGGCGGTGGAGCTGACGGTGGCCATCCACCGGGTCTTCGACACGGAGCGGGACCGGCTGGTCTTCGACGTGGGCCACCAGTGCTACGTCCATAAAATGTTAACGGGCCGCCGGGAGCGGTTTGCCGCCCTCCGCCAGCTGGATGGCCTCTCCGGCTTCCCCAAGCCCCACGAGAGCGTCCACGACGCCTTCATCGCCGGGCACGCCTCCAACTCCGTTTCCGTAGCCCTGGGCATGGCCCGGGCCCGGACCCTGGGAGGGGAGGACTACCGCGTCCTGGCCCTCATCGGCGACGGGGCCCTCACCGGAGGGCTGGCCTACGAGGGGCTGAACAACGCCGGGGCCTCCGGCGAGCCCCTGATTGTCATTTTGAACGACAACGGCATGTCCATCAACCTCAACGTGGGGGCCATGCCCTCCCATTTGGCCCGGCTACGGTCTCGGCCCGGGTATTACCATTTCAAAAAGTGGTACCGGAGCTTGTTTGGCCCCCGGCCCATGAAAAATCCCCTCTACCGCTTTAACCACAAGATGAAGACCTTCTTGAAGCGGAGCCTCTTTCCCGGGAGCACCCTCTTTGAGGACATGGGCTTCACCTACCTGGGCCCTGTGGACGGCCATGACCTGCCCCGGCTGTGCGACGCTCTGCGCTGGGCCCGGGAATTGGACTGCCCGGTGGTGGTCCATGTGAACACCGTCAAGGGCAGGGGCTGCGCCTTCGCGGAGCGGAACCCGGACATGTACCACGGCGTGGGCCCCTTCGACCCCGAGACGGGCCTTTTGAAAAAGACGGGGGAGGAGAGCTTTTCCTCCGTCTTCGGCAAGGCTCTGGCGGACTTCGCCCGGGAGGATGCCCGGGTCTGCGCGATCACCGCCGCCATGGCCGACGGCACCGGCCTTTCCGGCTTTGCCAAGACCTTCCCCGACCGCTTTTTCGACGTGGGCATCGCCGAGGGTCAAGGCGTTTCCATGGCGGCGGGCATGGCGGCCCAGGGCCTGCTGCCGGTGTTTGCCGTGTATTCCACCTTTTTGCAGCGGGGCTATGACATGCTCATTCACGACGTGGCCCTGGAGAAGCTCCATGTGGTCCTGGGCGTGGACCGGGCGGGCCTGGTGGGGGCCGACGGCGAGACCCACCACGGCTGCTTTGACGCGCTGTTTCTCCCGGCCCTGCCGGGCTATACCGTCCTCTGCCCTGCCAGCTTTGCCGAGCTGCGGCATATGCTGCAAAGGGCCCTCTTTGCGCTGACCGGCCCCGTGGCGGTCCGCTATCCCCGGGGGGGAGAGGGGGCCTACCGGGACGACGCCTCGGACAAGCCGCTGGTCCGCCTCCGGGCGGGGCGGGACGTGACCCTGCTGAGCTATGGCGTGCTGGTAAACCAGGCATTGGCGGCGGCGGCGCTGCTGGAGAAAAAGGGCATCCGGGCGGAAGTCCTGAAGCTGAATCAGATCGCCCCCCTGGACGGGGCGGTTTTGGCGGACTTTTTCCAGGAAACGGATATCCTATTGGTGCTGGAGGACTGCTTCGGCGCGGGCTGTGTGGGCCAGCGCGTGGCCGCCATTCTGGCGGGAGAGGGCCGGGCCCCCAAAAAGCTGATCTTAAAGAACCTGGGCCGGACCTTTGCCCCGGAGGGCGGCGTCCCTCAGCTGGAGGAGCGCTTCGGCCTGGATGCCGCCGCCGTGGCTGCGGCGGCGGAGGAGGCTTGCCATGAGCGATAAAATGAGATTGGACCTGCTTTTAGTGGAGCGGGGCCTGGAGGAGAGCCGCCAGCGGGCCCAGGCCGTCATTATGAGCGGCGTGGTCTACGTGGACGGCCGGAAGGCGGATAAGCCCGGCATGGCGGTCCCCGCCGCCGCTGCGGTGGAAGTCCGGGGGGACAAGCTCCCCTATGTCAGCCGTGGCGGGCTGAAGCTGGAGAAGGCCATGGCGGCCTTTCCCGTCCATTTGGAGGGGGCCGTCTGCGCCGACATTGGGGCCTCCACCGGGGGCTTCACGGACTGCATGCTCCAAAACGGCGCGGCCAAGGTCTACGCCGTGGACGTGGGCCGGGGCCAATTGGCCTGGAAGCTGCGAAGCGACCCCCGGGTGGTCTGCTTGGAGCGGACCAACGCCCGGTATCTCAGCCGGAAGCAGGTGCCGGAGGAGCTGGCCTTCGCCTCGGTGGACGTGAGCTTCATCTCCCTGAAATTGATCCTGCCCCCCCTGGCGGCCCTGCTGGCGGAGGGGGGACAGGCGGTCTCCCTGGTGAAGCCCCAGTTTGAGGCGGGCCGGGAGAAGGTGGGGAAGAAGGGCGTGGTCCGGGACCCCGCCGTCCACTTGGAGGTTTTGGAGCGCTATCTGGACCACGCCGCGGAGGCGGGGCTGACGGTGCGGGGCCTGACGTACTCCCCCATCCGGGGGCCGGAGGGGAACATCGAGTACCTGGGCTTCCTGCAAAAGGGCGGCGGCGCGGCGGCCTTTGATTTAAAGGCCCTGGTGGAGGAGTCCCACCAGGTCTTGAAGGAACACGGAGAGGGGGAGCGCCCATGAGCGCCAAGAAGATCATCCTGTGCCCCAATCCCAACCGGGATCAGGGCATGAAGGCAACCCGGGCGGCGGAGGGTATCCTCCGCCAGATGGGTTTTCAGACGGTGGTGTGCTCTCCCTTCCGGGACCGGAAGGAGGGGGCCTTCGGCGACTATGATGTCCAGCCCCTGCCCCAGGAGCTCCGGGGGGCGGATCTGCTGATTACCTTCGGCGGGGACGGGACCATCCTCCACCTGGCCAAGCTGGCGGCCCTTCACAAGATGCCGGTGCTGGGCGTGAACATGGGGGGCCTTGGATTTGTGGCCGAGCTGGAGGTCTCTGAGCTGGAGCAGCTCCGCAGGCTCAAGGACTGGCAGTTTGAGATGGAACAGCGGATGATGCTGGATGTCTCCGTCTTCCGGGACGGGCGGCAGATCTATACGAATCTGGGGCTGAACGAGGCCGTCATCCGGGAGGGCCCCATCTCCCACGTCATTCATTTGAAGATCTCCTCCGATGGGCGGCATCTGGCGGACATTGCCGGGGATGGCGTGATTGTGGCGACCCCAACGGGGTCCACGGCTTACTCCCTCTCCGCCGGGGGGCCGGTGGTGGAGCCGGTGGCCCAGACCATGGTGGTCTGCCCCATCTGCATCCACAACATGCGCTTTTCCTCCTACGTCCTCAGCCCCGAGCACACGCTGACGGTGGAGCTGGAGCGGAACGGGCGGAAGCCGGTGTACCTTTTCGTGGACGAGAGCCGGGCCTTTGCCCTGCGGGCGGACGATAAGATTCAAATCCGCCGCTCCCGCTACGTGACCCGGCTGGTGCGGCTGACGGAGCGGAGTTTCTGCGAGATCTTCGCTCAAAAAATGCTTCCGGGAGGGATGGACACATGAAACTTGACCGGCAGGCCATGATCCTGGAGATCATTGCCCAGGAGAACATCGAGACTCAGGAGCAGCTGCTGACCCGGCTCCAGGCCCGGGGGCTCCGCTGCACCCAGGCCACCATTTCCCGGGACATCAAGCAGCTCCATCTGGTAAAGGAGCCGGCGGGCCAGGGGGTCTATAAGTACGCCGTCTCCGGCAACCGGACGACGCTGAACGTGGCGGCGAAGCTGCGGACCATCTTCCGGGAGTGCATCGTCAGCATCGACTATGCCCAAAACATCGTGGTGGTGAAGACCATGCCGGGACTGGCCAACGGGGCCTGTTCCGCCCTGGACAATATGGACATGAACGACATCGTGGGCTCCCTGGCGGGAGATGACACCGCCCTGCTGGTGATGCGGAACACCGAGGCGGCGGAGCTGCTCTGCCAGGAGATAAAGGATATGCTTTGACTTAAAGAGGGGACTTCGTCCCCCCTTTAGATTCCCCCCACCAGTGACATCGGTCACTGGTGACGCCGCCCCAGGCGGCTAAGGTCAAGGAATTTTTGTGACGCGCATGTCGTCACAAAAATGATTTTAAAATGGAGGAGACGGCCGCCATGCTGGAGCTTCTGCACATCGAAAATATTGCGGTTATCGAGGAGGCGGACATCCAATTCCGCCCGGGCTTCAACGCCCTCACCGGCGAGACCGGAGCGGGCAAATCCATCGTCATCGACGCCATGGGGGCCGTTCTGGGGGGCCGGACCTCCCGGGACCTCATCCGCACCGGGGCCGCTAAGGCTTTCGTCAGCGCGGAGTTCTCCTCCGTCCCGGCGGAGCTGCCGGGCCTTCAGGAAAACGGCGTTTCCCCTGACGAGGACGGGAACCTGCTGCTTCAGCGGGAAATCTCCGGCGACGGCAAGAACGTCTGCCGGGCCAATGGACGGCCCATCACCGTGGCCCAGCTCCGGCAGATTGGCGGGGAGCTCTTGAATATCCACGGCCAGCACGACGGGGCCCAGCTTCTGGACGAGGAGCTCCACGGGGCCTATCTGGACCGCTTCGGCAAAACGGAGGAGCCCTTGGGAGCTTACCTAAGGGCTTACACGGTGCTCTCGGGCCTTCGGGAGCAGATCAGGGCCCTCCAGATGGACGAGGCGGAGAAGGCCCGGCGGGTGGACAGCCTCCGCTTCCAAATCGGCGAGCTGGAGCGGGCGGAGCTCCGCCCCGGCGAGGAGGAGGAGCTGGAAGCGCGGCGGAATCTCCTGCGCAACGGCGAGAAATACCTCTCCGCCCTCTCCGGCGCGGATTACTGCCTCTCCGGCGACGACGAAAGCGCCGGGGCGGTGAACCAGCTCCGGGACGCGGAGGAGGCCCTGTCCGGCGTGCGGAACCTGGACGAGGAGTTGGGGGCGGCGTACAAGCGCCTGGGGGCTTTGCGGAGCGAGGCCTATGACCTGGCGGAGACCATCCGGGACCTGCGGGGGGCCTTCGACTTCTCCCCGGAGGAGCTGGACGCGGCGGAGAGCCGGGCGGACCAGCTCTACCGCTTGAAAAAGAAATACGGGGCCACTGTGGAGGAGATGCTGGCCTATTTGGATCAGCGCCGGGCGGAGCTGGACGCCATCGAGACGGCGGACGACACGAGGATTCTCCTGGAGAAGAAGCTGGACAAGGCGGAAAAGGCCGTTGGGGCGGCGGGGGCGGCCCTGACAAAGGCACGGAAGGCGGCGGCGGCGGTCCTGGAGGCCCGCATTCAAAAGGAGCTCCGGGACCTGGACATGAACCGGGTCCGGTTTGCCATCGACTTTGCGGAAAAGGACCCCGGCCCCGACGGCTGTGACGTGGTCCGCTTCCTGATGTCCGCCAACGCCGGGGAGGATTTGAAGCCCATCTCCAAAATCGCCTCTGGCGGCGAGCTGGCCCGGATCATGCTGGCGCTGAAAAACGTCCTGGCGGAGCAGGAGGCCGTGGGCACCCTGGTCTTCGATGAGGTAGACACCGGCGTTTCCGGCCGGGCGGCCCAGAAGGTGGCGGAGAAGCTGGCTCAGGTGAGCCGGGGGAAACAGGTCCTCTGCGTCACCCACCTGCCCCAGCTGGCCGCCATGGCGGACACCCACTTCTCCGTGGAGAAGGGGGAGGCCAAGGGCCGGACCTACACCCATGTGGTCCTGCTGGATCGGGAGAGGCGGAAGGCGGAGCTGGCCCGGATCACCGGAGGCTCCAAGGTGACGGAGGCGCTGCTGAAAAGTGCCGGAGAGCTGCTGGACGCGGCGGAAGCCTATCGAGCGGCATTATAAGAGGTATTACAAAAGACTTTATGAAATATACGGGAGGGGCCGCTATGAAATCCAAAGCCGCTGTGAAGCGCATTATTGAGACTTTGAAGGGCGTCTATCCCGAGGGGCTTTGCTCCCTGCGGTATGAGAAGGATTATGAGCTCCTCTTTGCCGTGCGCCTCTCCGCCCAGTGCACCGACGCGCGGGTGAACCAGGTGACCCCCGCCCTGTATGCCCGTTTTCCCACCCTGGAGAGCTTTGCCGAGGCGGACCCCAGGGAGGTGGGGGAGTACATCCACTCCTGCGGCTTTTACAACGGCAAGGCCAAGGATATGGTCCTTTGCGCCCAGCGGCTGCTGGCGGATTTCGGCGGGAAGGTCCCCGGCACCATGGAGGAGCTGACCAGCCTCCCCGGCGTGGGCCGGAAGACCGCCAACCTCATTCTGGGGGATATCTACGGCCAGCCCGCCTACGTCTGCGATACCCACTGCATCCGCATCACGGGGCGCCTTGGGATCACGGACGGGTCCAAGGACCCCCTCCAGGTGGAAAAGCAGCTCCGGGAGGCCCTGCCCCCCAAGGAGTCCAATAACTTCTGCCACCGGATGGTTCTCTTTGGCCGGGACACCTGCACCGCCCGGAGCCCCAAGTGCCAGGGCTGTCCCCTTGCGAAGGACTGCGACACGGCGAAGGCCGGGTAATAAGAAAACGAAGCGCCTGTGCGAGAGCACAGGCACTTTTTTGCCTTCCGGCTCATATACTGGCCTTGAAGACCGCAAAGGAGGAAGCGATATGGATGAGAAATCGGCCCAGATGGCCGAACAGCTCCGGAAGAATCCGGCGATGCTGAAATCCCTGATGCAGTCCCGGGACGGCCAGACGCTGATGCGGATGCTGACCCAGGACGACGGGGGCGCGGGACTGCGGAAAGCGGTTCAGTCCGCCGCCAAGGGCGACGCCGGAGCCATGACCCAAATGGTGAGCCAGATCATGCAGAGCCCCGAGGGGGCGGCGCTGGTGGAGCGCATCAACAAGGCGGTTCAGAAATAGCTTTCATGACGAGGGGGTTGGGCCCGTATGGCGGAATTTGACGACAAGCTGAACAGCATACTGTCCAACCCGGACGCCATGAGCCAGATTATGCAGCTGGCCCAGTCCCTGGGCGGGGGAGGGGCGCAGGAATCCGCCCCGCCGCCCCCGCCGGACCAGCCCGGCGGGCAGCCGGGAGGGCCCGCCTGGGGGAATCCGCCGCAGGCCGCTCCGCCGCCCGCCGGGGGTGGTGGGGATCTGCTGTCCTCCCTGTTGGGAGGCGGAGGGCTGGACATGGGACTTCTCACCCGCCTGCTGCCCCTGATTCAGGAGCTGGGGGGCCAGCGGGATTCCAACGCCCGGAATTTACTTTACGCCCTGCGGCCCTATCTGCGGAGCGACCGCCAGGAGAAGGTGGAGCGGGCCCTCCAGCTGGCAAGGCTGTTCCACCTGGGGAAGAAATTCCTCTCGGGATGGGAGGGCTGAGGCATGTATAACCGCTACATCCGCAACGACAACGGCTCTTATACCCGCATTCCGGAAGAGGGGCCGCCGCCCGGTGGACCGCCGCCGGGAAGCCCGCCTCCGGAGGAGCGTACTTCCGGGGAAACGCAGTCCGGTGGAGCGCCCCAAGGGGGCCCTTCCCCGGGCGGCGGGCCTTCTCCGGGCGGGCCTCCGTCCGGCGGGGCCCGGCCAAACGGGCCGGGGCCTGGGCGGCCCCCCCACGGCCCGCCCCACGGCGGGCGGCCCTCGGACGGCCTGACGGGAATTCTCCAGCATCTGCTGGACCAGCTTCACCTGGACCATGTGGACACCGGGGATTTGCTGCTGCTGGCGCTGCTGTTTTTCCTCTTCCGGGAGAACGCGGACGAGGAGCTGCTGGTGGCCCTGGGGCTGCTGCTGATTTTATAGACGGAAAAAGGACGGGAATTCCCGTCCTTTCCTCGTCTCAATTTATGGGCACCATGGACTCCGTCCCGCCGTCGTCCAGCAGCACCGTGCCGTCGGGCAGGGTGAACCGGGAGGCGTCGTATTCCGTCTGGTCCACGTAGAGGGAGGTCATCCGGTAGACGGCGTTTTCCCCCAGCAGGCGCTCCGCCTGGACCAGCAGGCCGTTTTCCACGCTGACCCAATACCGGGTGGAATAGCCCGCCTCATCCGCCGCTGTCTCCACGTAGATGCAGGTCAGGGTGTCCAGGGGCCGGTAGTCCGCCAAAGAGATGTCCTCCACAGGCAGATCCAGGATGTCCTCATAGGTGGGGATGGACTGCTCCACGTCGGCGGAGAACTCTCCCGCCGGCAGTACGGCGACCTCCGCGTCCCGGTCATAGCCGTACCAAATATAAGTTTCCTCCCCATTGGTAAGGCTGATGCGGGTATTCCCGTCCGGCAGTCCCCGGTCCACCCGGGTCCAGGGCCCCCGGACGATGGTGTAGAGCTCAACCGTCCCGCCGCCGCCGTCCCAAAGGTACTCAAGGGTCATGTTCCGCCCGTAGTTTTCCGGTCTTGAGAGGCTGGAAACAGCGGCCTGGACCGTCTCGGGCGTGATTTCAACAACCGTCACGCCGGAGGAGTCGCCGCCGTCCCCGGCGGCGGGGTCCCTGGGAAGATCGGAGGGGGGGAGGGTAATATGGGCGGTGCGGTTCAAGCTGCCCCCCAGCATCAGGGCCACGAGGAGAACGGCAATGGCCAGTACGGCCCAGGTGACCCAATTCAGCTTCTGCTTATCCATGGCCCGTTACGCCCCGTAATCGGCGGGCCGTTCTTCCCGGAGGCCGAAACGCCACTCGACGGCGTCGGCGATGCGGCGGCAGGCGTGCCCGTCGCCGTAGGGATTCACGGCGTGGGCCATCTTGTCGTAGGCCTGCTTGTCCCGGATGAGCCGGGTGGCCATGGTGACGATGTCGTCCTGGACGACGCCCGCCAGTTTCACGGTTCCGGCGGCCACGGCCTCGGGCCGTTCCGTCTCCCGGCGGAGAACCAGCACGGGCTTGCCCAGGGCCGGGGCCTCCTCCTGGAGCCCGCCGGAGTCCGTCAGCACTAAGAAGCAGCGGTCCATCAGGTTGTGCATCTCGTCGGCGGGCAGGGGGTCGATCAAATGGACCCGGGGCGCGCCTCGGAGGTATTGATCCACGGCTTCCCGGACCACCGGGCTGAGGTGGACGGGGTAGACCAGTTCCACGTCCCGGTTCTCCTCGGCAATCTGCCGGAGGGCCAGCATGATTTGTTTCATAGGCTCACCGTAGTTCTCCCGCCGGTGGCAGGTGACCAGAAGAACTTTCTTCTCCCCGTAGGGCAGACGGTTCAGCTCATCTGTGGTGAAACGGTAATCCTTCCGCACGGTGGTGTTCAGCGCGTCGATGACGGTGTTTCCCGTGATGAAGATGCCCCCGGGGTCCTGTCCCTCCCGGAGGAGGTTTTCCCGGTTCCCGGCGGTGGGGCAGAAGTGCAGGTCCGCGATGGAGGAGGTCAGCACCCGGTTCATCTCCTCGGGAAAGGGGGCGTATTTGTCATAGGTCCGCAGGCCCGCCTCCACATGGCCCACGGAAACCTGATGATAATACGCGGAGAGAGCCCCGGCGAAGGTGGTGGAGGTGTCCCCGTGGACCAGGATCATGTCGGGCTTCAGCTCGTCGATGGCCTCGTCCATGCCCAGGAGGCACTTGCTGGTGATGTGGGAGAGGGTCTGCCGGGGGGCCATGATGTCCAGGTCCCGGTCAGGCTGAACGCCGAAGACCTCCAGCACGCTGTCCAGCATCTGCCGGTGCTGGGCGGTAACGCAGCAGAGGCTTTCAATGCCGGGACGGGAGGCCAGCTCCTTCACCAGAGGGCACATTTTGATGGCCTCCGGGCGGGTGCCGAAGACGCTCATGATACGCACGTTTTTCATGTCTGCTCCTTGTCCCCATGACCGGGGGCTTCCTCTTTTTCCTGGTGTTCGCCGTGGTGTCCCAGATCCCTGAGCTCCTCAAGCTCTTCGTGGAGCTCCTCCCGGATCTCCTTGGGGAACACCACCCGGGCGGCCACGGCCCCTACGATGCACAGCGTCGCGAAGAAAAGCATGGCCTTCTGCTCCCCTCCGGTGGTCAGCACCACGGCGGAGAGGCCCAGCATGGCGGAAATGACGTACAGCGTCGCCACCGCCTGTTTCTGATTCAGCCCCATGTCGATGAGCCGGTGGTGGATGTGGCCCCGGTCGGCGTGCATGGGGCTTTGCCCGTGGGCCAGGCGGCGGATGAAGGCGAAAGTAGTATCGAAAATGGGCAGCCCTAAAATCAGGAAGGGCACGGCGAAGGAGATCACCGCGTAGAACTTGAAGAGTCCCTGGATGGACATGGTGGCCAGGATATAGCCCAGGAAGGTGGCCCCGGTGTCCCCCATGAACATCTTGGCGGGGTTGAGGTTGTAGGGCATGAAGCCCACACAGGCCCCCACCAGCGCCGCCATGACGATGGCGACCTGGGCCTCGGAGGCCAGGAGGGCGATGACCAGCATGGTGGTGGCCGAGATGGCGGAGACGCCGTTGGCCAGGCCGTCCAGCCCGTCGATGAGGTTCACCGCGTTGGTGATGGCTACGATCCAGAGCACCGTGAAGGGCACGGACAGGGGGCCCAGCACCCAGTAGAGGCTGTCTGAAAAGATGTTGGGGTTGGAAAAGGCCTGAATGACCACGCCGTTCAAGGCGGGGATCAGGGCGGCGGCGATCTGGACCACGAATTTCAGCATGGCGGGCAGGGCCATGATGTCGTCCACCACCCCCAGGACCACGATGATGACGGAGCCCAGGAGGATGCTCTGCATCTGGCCGTTCCCCCCCCGGACGCCGCCCAGGATGAGGACGCTGACCATAAAGCCAATGAAGATGGCCAGGCCCCCCAGGCGGGGGATGGGGACCTTGTGCATCCGGCGGGCGTCCTTAGGCACGTCCACCGCCCCCACCTTGTAGGCGAAGGTTTTTACCACGGGGGTCATCAGGAAGCTGACGACCAGCGCCGTCAAAAGGGCGAGGGCCACATAGGCAATCAGCCGGTTATCTAAGGGCATGTTGCGTTCTCCTTATCTGGGTAGAAACCCGACCTTTTTGTAGACCTTGGCCAGGGTGCGGCCGGCAATGCGGGAGGCCCGCTCCGCGCCCTGGCGGTAGAGGCCCTCCAAATACGCCTTGTCGGCCATCAGGCGCTGGGCCTCCTCCCGGATGGGGCGGAACAGCTCGATGACCGCGTCGCCCACGGCGGGCTTGAAGACTCCGTAGCCCTGGCCCTGGAATTCGGCCTCCGCCTCCTCCAGGGTCTTTCCTGCGGCGGCGCAGTAGATTGTCAGCAGATTGGAGACACCGGGCTTCGACTCCTTGTCATAGCGGACGGCGGTTTCGCTGTCGGTGACGGCCCGCTTGAACTTCCGCTGGATGACCTCCGGCGGGTCCATCAGGTTGACGCAGCCGTCGGGGTCGGATTTGCTCATCTTGTTCATGGGGTTGCCCAGGCTCATGATCCGGGCGCCCTGGTCCACTCTTTGAATGAAGGGCTCCGGCAGGGTGAAGGTGTCGCTGTAAACGCCGTTGAAGCGCTGGGCGATGTCCCGGCACAGCTCCACATGCTGGCGCTGGTCCTCGCCCACGGGCACCAGGTCCGTCTGGTAGAGCAGGATGTCCGCCGCCATGAGCACCGGGTAGGTAAAGAGGCCGGCGGTGATGTTGTCGGCGTGCTGCTGGGATTTCTGCTTGAACTGGGTCATGCGGCTCAGCTCGCCGAACTGGGTGCAGCAGCTCAGCACCCAGCTGAGCTCCGCGTGCTGGGGGACGTGGCTCTGGATGAAGAGGATGCTCTTCTCCGGGTCCAGGCCGCAGGCGACATACTGGGCCAGCTGGCCCAGCGCCCGGCGGCGCAGATCTGCGGGCACCTGCCGCACGGTGATGGCATGCATATCCACGATGCAGTAGACGCACTCGTATTCGTCCTGAAGGGCGACCCAGTTTTTGATGGCGCCCATATAAGACCCAAGGGTCAGCTCTCCGCTGGGCTGGATGCCGCTGAAAATCCGTTTCTTCTTGCTTTCCATAACATACCTCGCTGTCCGGTTCCGGAGCGCCGGAACCTGCTCAATTTTACTAGTTTACCACGAACTGGCGAAAAGTGCAATTGCCGGAGGGCAAAACGGTGGAGATTCCTTTTATTGAATTATCGAAGATAAAGCATGGCGCCCGCCCCTTTCAAAATGCCGGCCGATTCCCGGACGAAGGGTCAAAAAAAGACCCCCATCCCAAGAAAAGACCTGTTGCAGGTATCTTTGGGACAAAAGCCTTAAAACTTCTGCGGTGCCACCCAAATTGGCGGTTTCAAACCGCCCGCTCGGCGGCGCGCCGTCACGCGCCTTTCCTTGGTAACGGGGGAAAAGCCCGTCGAAGCGTAATGAGGGAGCCTGCTCCCGGTTCAGCCCGCCCTCCGCGGTCCATTCAACAGGCTTGCGTCTGCCGCCCTTCCACCACCGGCGGCTCGCTATGAAAACCAAGACCCCGTTTACTTCTCCGCATCATCGGTTTGCGCTTATATGTTTTATACAGCATACGCCGCGGGGCCGGGTTTGTCAAGTGCCGGAGCGCATTTTGACGGTTTTTATAAACGCGGGCCCTTCAGGACGGGCCGTTTCCCCTGTTTTTGAACAGGTTTTTTGGCAAAACCCCTTGTGATTTCAAGATTTTCTTGCTATACTAATTAAGATTGAAAATTTTTGACGCCATAGGAGGAAGCAGCATGCCGGACGAGAAGAAGGATGAAAAAAAGCAGGAACAGCCGGGCCGGGGCCTCTACGATTGGGCCCAGGCGCTGGTGTGCTCCGTATTGGCGGCGGTGGTGATGTTTGCCTTCGGGGCCCGGGTGGTGGGCGTCTCCGGCGGTTCCATGCGGGAAACGCTGCAAAACGGAGATCTGCTGCTGGTGGTGAACCGGGTTCTTTGCGGGGATTTTGAGCGGGGCGACGTGGTCATTGCCGCCAAGGCCGGTTTTGAGAACGGAGAGCCCATTGTCAAGCGGGTCATCGCCACGGAGGGAGAGACTGTGGACGTGGATTTTGACAACGGCGTGGTCTATGTGGACGGCCAGGCCCTGGAGGAGCCTTATATCCGGGAGGCCACCCACCTGTCGGAGGGAACGGAGTTCCCCTTCACCGTGCCGGAGGGCTGCGTCTTCCTCATGGGGGACAACCGCAACGGCAGCCGGGACAGCCGGGCCCCGGAGCTGGGGGCGGTGGACCAGCGCTGCCTCATCGGCCGGGCGGTGTTTTTGCTGCTGCCGGGAATGACCGAGGACCTGGGTATGCGGGAGTGGGATCGCATTGGGTCGCTCTGAGGAGCGGTACCCTGGAATCAAGGAGAGAAAGAGACATGCAGAAAGAAGCGCGGGCGGAACCGGAGAAGAAGGGCCGGGGCCGCGAAATGTACGAGTGGGTCCAGGCCCTGGTCTGCTCCGTGCTGGCCGTGGTGCTGGTATTTACCTTCGGCGCACGCCTCATCGGCGTGGACGGGCACTCCATGGTGCCTACCCTCCAGGACGGGGACCGGCTGCTGGTGCTGAACTCCATGCTCTGCGGCGGATATGAGCCGGGGGACATCGTGGTTTTGCGGAAGGAGAGCTTCCTCCCCACGCCCATCGTCAAGCGGGTCATCGCCGCGGAGGGCCAGGTGGTGGACATCGATTTTGGGTCCGGCGTGGTCTATGTGGACGGAAAACGCCTCCATGAGGACTATATCAACGAGCTGACCTTCACGCCGGAGGGAACGGAATTTCCCCTAACCGTGCCGGAGGGCTGCGTTTTCGTCATGGGGGACAACCGCAACCACTCTACCGACAGCCGGAGCAGTCAGCTGGGCACCATCGACACGCGCTATATCATTGGCCGGGCGGCGTTTCTGGCCCTGCCCGGCCCGGACGCCGAAACGGGAATCCGGGACTACGGACGAATTGGAGGAATCGGCTAGTGGAAATCCAATGGTACCCCGGGCACATGGCAAAGACCCGGCGGATGATCGGGGAACAGCTGAAAAACGTGGACGCGGTGTGCGAGATTTTGGATGCCCGCATTCCCCGCTCCAGCCGCAACCCGGACATAGACGGCCTGACGGCGGGGAAACCCCGGCTGGTGGTTTTGAACCGGGCGGACCAGGCGGACCGGGAAGCGACCAAAGACTGGGCGGCTTTTTTCAAGGAAAAGGGCTGGGCGGTGCTGGAAACGGATTCTAAGAGCGGCGCGGGCACGGCGAAATTTTCCGCCGCGGTCCGGGAGCTGCTGGCGGACAAGCTGCGCACTTACGCCGAGAAGGGCCAGACGGGCCGGGTGGTCCGGGTCATGGTCCTGGGCATCCCCAACGTGGGAAAGTCCACCTTTATCAATAAAATCGCGGGCCGGAAGACCGCCAAGGCGGAGGACCGCCCCGGCGTCACCCGCTCGAAGCAGTGGGTGCCCATTGACCGGGGGCTTGAGCTGCTGGATACCCCCGGCATCCTCTGGCCCAAGCTGGACGACAAGGACGTGGGGCTCCATCTGGCCTTTACCGGCGCGGTGAAGGACGAGATTCTGGACACGGAGACACTGGGGTGCCATATGATGGCGTACCTTGCGGAGCACTACCCAGAGGCGCTGAAAACCGGCTACAAGCTCCCCGCCCTTCCGGAGCGGGAGGGGGAGGAGAACGACGTGGCCTACGGCTGGCGGCTTCTGGAGGCCGCCGGGCGGCGGCGGGGCTTTCTTGTCTCCGGCGGCGAGGTGGACACCGAGCGCATGGCGAAGATTCTTCTGGACGAGTTCCGCTCCGGCAAGCTGGGGCGGTTTACCCTGGAGGTACCGTAATGGGAGATAACAAGCGATGGTCCGCCGCCGACTTCGCGGCGCTTTTATGGGTGGCCCTGCATTTGTATACTAGCGTCAGCGCGTTTGGATACGGCTTGTATCAAACATATACAACGCGGTTCTGGATTTTGCTGGGGGTATGGCTTGTGGGCCTGCTGGTTCTGAACGTGCGGCTTGTCTCCGGGGGAGCGGGGCTGCTTCGTTTCGTGAAGTGGTACTGGGGGTTCAGCGCCGCGCTGGCCGCAGGAGTGATTTTGGCTGCGGAACTGGAGTTGATCCGGGATGTGAATGGGATTCTTGTTTTTGGGGTGCTTTGCACCTTCCTGACGCCGCTGAATCAACTGCTGGCCTTTACGTGGCTGCTGTTTCAATGGCTGGCGGGCTTGCCGGGAATGGTCCGGTACAGCGGGGGATGCGGGGCGGTATTGTTCGTCTGCGTGATTCATTTCATCTATTTCGCCTGGCTCCACCGCCGGGCCAAAAGGAGAGAAGCCCATGGACCTGTGGACCCCGGAGCGGGAACAGTGGAATAGGGGGTACGGCTTCCTCTGCGGCGTGGACGAGGCGGGGGCGGGCCCCCTGGCGGGGCCGGTGTACGCCGCCGCCGTCATCCTTCCCCGGGAAATCGAGATTCCCGGCCTGAATGACTCCAAGAAGTTGACCGAGAAAAAACGGGAAATCCTCTTTGACGAGATTACCGCTCAGGCGGAGGCGTGGTCCGTGGCCTTCGCCACGGCGGAAGAAATTGACGAAATGGATATCCTCAACGCCCGGATGCTGGCGATGCAAAGAGCCATCGACGGCCTGTCCGTGAAGCCGGACCTGGCCCTCATCGACGGCAATCGGGATCACGGCAGCCGGTTTGCCATAGAAACGCCCCACGCCACCCTGATTGGCGGGGATGGAAAAAGCGCCTCCATCGCCGCGGCTTCCATTCTGGCAAAGGTCAGCCGGGACCGGCATGTATCCCGGGAGCTGGATGCCCTTTACCCGCAATACGGTTTCGCAAAGCACAAGGGTTACGGCACGAAGGCCCACTATGCCGCCCTGAACCGGCACGGCCCATGCCCGGCCCACCGGAAGACCTTCCTGAAAAAGTGGGAGGCCCGGCGGTGAGCGGGACAAAGGCCTCCGGGGACCAGGGGGAAGCCCTGGCAGGGCGGTATTTGGAGGCGCGGGGCTATACCATCTTAGACCGCCAGTGGCGCTGCCGCTTCGGGGAGCTGGACATTGTGGCCCGCAGCCCCGAGGGCGTCCTCTGCTTTGTGGAGGCAAAGCGCCGGGGCCCCGGCTCCATCGGGCTGCCCCGGGAATTTGTGGACGGGCGGAAACAGCAGCGCCTCCGCCGGGCTGCGAATCTCTACATGGGCTTTCACGGCCTGGACTGCCCCGCCCGTTTCGACGTGGCGGAGGTTTACGAGGGAAAAGACGGCGCGCTCCGGGTGGAGTACCTGGAGGACGCCTTTGCATAGAATCAAAAACACAACCAGAAAGGTGAGATACAAGACATGAAGTATTTGAGCACCAGAGACCGTGCCCTGCGGGTGACCGGGGCCGAGGCCGTGAAGCTGGGCCTTTCCCGGGACGGCGGGCTGCTGACCCCGGAGGCCGTTCCCCAGATTGGCGAGGCCTTTTTGAAGAGCCTTACCGGGGCCTCCTACCAGGAGCGGGCCGCCAAGGTCATGTCCCTTTATCTGACGGACTACAGCGAGGAAGAGCTGCTGGGCTTTGCGAATAACGCCTACGGTCCCGATAAGTACGGCCACCCCGCCGCCGCCCCCCTGCGGAAGGTGGACGGTTCCACCCACTGTCTGGAGCTGTGGCACGGCCCCACCTCCGCCTTTAAGGACATGGCCCTCCAGATGCTGCCCCAGCTCCTCTCCGCCGCCCTGCGGAAGACCGGGGAGGACAAGACGGTCTGCATCCTGGTGGCCACCTCCGGCGACACCGGCAAAGCCGCCATGGAGGGTTTTGCCGGCGTGCCCCAGACGAAAATCATGGTTTTCTACCCCAAGGACGGCGTGTCCAAGGTCCAGGAGGCCCAGATGGTCACCCAGGACGGGGAGAATGTTGGCGTCTGCGCCGTGGTGGGCAACTTCGACGACGCCCAGGCGGGGGTGAAGCGCATATTCTCCGACGAGGGTATCCGGGAGACCCTGGCGAAGAGGGGCTATCTCCTGTCCTCCGCCAACTCCATCAACTGGGGCCGCATCCTGCCCCAGGTGGTTTACTACATCTCCGCCTACTGCGACCTGCTCCGGGACGGGGAGATCCATATGGGGGACAAGGTGAACTTCTGCGTCCCCACCGGCAACTTCGGGGATATCCTGGCGGCGTATTACGCGAAACGCATGGGCCTGCCGGTAGGGAAGCTTATCTGCGCGTCCAATAAAAACGACGTGCTGACGGACTTCCTCCGTACTGGCGTGTACGACAAAAACCGGCCCTTCCACACCACCATGAGTCCCTCTATGGATATTCTGGTGTCCAGCAACTTGGAGCGGCTGCTGTTCGACCTCTCCGGGGAGAACGACCAGGAGGTCCGGGGCTATATGGAGGCCTTGAACGCCAGTGGGAAGTACGAGGTTTCGGAAACCATCAAGACGGCCCTCCGGGAGCAGTTCTGGGGCGGCTTCTGCGACGAGGCGGGGACTACTGCCACCATCGCCCGGTATTATAAGGAGCACGGCTACCTCATCGACACCCACACCGCCGTGGCGGCGGGAGTGCTGGAGCAGTACCGGGTGGAGACCGGGGACGAGACCCTGACGGTCTTCGTCTCCACCGCCTCCCCCTACAAGTTCTGCGACCACGTTCTCCGGGCTATTGGAGAGACTCCCGAGGGGGACGGCGTGGAGCTGCTGGAACAGCTGAACGCCGTTTCCGGCGTGGCGATCCCTAAGCGGCTGGCGGCCCTCAAGGGCAAGAAACGGCGGTTCGATCTCACCTGCGAGAAGCCGGGCATGGACGGCGTGGTATTGGATTTCTTAAAATAAAGAGCGCCGGGCATCAAACAGAAAGGGGGGAGCTGCTATGGCCCTCTACGCCATTGGGGATCTGCATCTCTCCCTGACGGCCGACAAGCCCATGGAGGTCTTCGGCCCCGCCTGGGAGAACTACACCGCCCGCATTGGGGAAGGCCTCTCCGCCCTGACGGCGGAGGACGTGCTGGTCCTGGCGGGGGATACCTCCTGGGGCATGAGCCTGGAGGAGGCGGAGGCCGACTTTCAATTCCTGGACCGGTTCCCCTGCAAGAAGTATTTGGTGAAGGGAAACCACGACTACTGGTGGACCACCGCCGCCAAGCTCCACCGTTTCTTTGACGAGAAGGGCATCCACACCCTGGACCTCCTTCATAATAACTGCGTTTTCTACGGGGATTACGCCGTCTGCGGCACCCGGGGCTGGTTTTTGGAGGAGGACGCCCACAACGTGAAGGTCCTCAACCGGGAGGTGGGGCGGCTGGAGGCTTCTTTGAAGGCGGCGGGGGAGAAGCCCATTTTGTGCTTCCTCCACTACCCGCCACTATACCAAGGCTATGAGTGCCCGGAAATCCTGGAAACGCTGGAAAAATACCGGGTTTCCACATGCTGCTACGGCCATCTTCACGGCCACGCCATCCGCCGGAGGCTGGAGGGAAAACGGGGAGAAACGGAGTTTTCCCTGATCTCCGCCGACTATCTGGGCTTTGTTCCAAAAAAAATTTGTGATTGAAGGAAAAAAGACTGGTATTTTCAATTTTTTTCTGATAGAATACTTATTTGCCCGGCCATATACGTTTTGAGCGCCGGGAATGAACGGAGGAAAACAGACATGAGTGTGAAAAGCTGCGAGAAGATCGAAAAAAGCCAGGTCGCGTTGACCATCGAGGTGGAGGCCGCGGAGTTTGAGGCCGCCATGGAAAAGGCGTACCGGAAGATGCGGGGCAAGATCAACGTCCCCGGTTTCCGCCCCGGCAAGGCCCCCCGGAAGATCATCGAGGGCATGTACGGCGCGGAGGTGTTCTTCGACGAGGCCATCAATATTGCCTTCCCCGACGCCTATGAGGCCGCCGTGAAGGAAAAAGAGCTCCAGGTGGTGGGCTATCCGTCCGTGGAGCTGGTGGGCGAGTGCACCCGGCAGGGCTTTACCTTCAAAGCTGTCGCGCCCGTGTATCCCGAGGTCACCCTGGGCCAGTATAAGGGCCTGACCGCTCCCAAGGAGGAAGTGCAGGTCACATCCGAGGACGTGGACCGCCGCCTCCAGACCCTCACCGACCGGAACACCCGCCTGGTGTCCGTGGAGCGGGAGGCCAAGGAGGGCGATACCGCCGTCATCGATTTCGAGGGCTTCCTGGACGGAAAGCCTTTCGACGGAGGCAAGGGGACCAACCACAGCCTGGAGCTGGGTTCCCACAGCTTTGTTCCCGGCTTTGAGGAGCAGGTCGCGGGCATGAAGGCCGGCGAGGAAAAAGACATCGACATCACCTTCCCCGAGGACTACCACGCGGACCTGGCCGGCAAGGCCGTGGTCTTCAAGGTCAAGTGCCACGAGGTCAAAGAGAAGGAAGTTCCCGCCCTGGACGACGAGTTTGCCAAGGACGTCAGCGAGTTCGACACCCTGGACGAGCTGAAGGCGGATCTCGAAAAGCAGATCAAAGAGGAGCGGGAGAAGGACGCCCAGCGCGGCTTTGAGGACGCGCTGATGGAGCAGGTGGCCCAGGGCATCACCGCCGAGATCCCCGACGCCATGGTGGAGGGCCAGGCCCGGCAGTTCGTGGAGAATTTCCGCACCCAGATCGCCCAGCAGGGAATCCCCTATGACCAGTATCTCCAGATGACCGGCATCCAGGAGTCCAAGCTGCTGGAGGATGCCAAGGAGCCCGCCCTGCGCCAGGTGAAGATGGACCTGGCCGTCATGGCCGTCATCAAGGCCGAAAACATTGAGGCCGGCGACGAAGATGTAGAGGAAGAATACAAGAAGCTGGCGGAGCAGTTCGGCATGGATGTGGAGATGGTAAAGAAGTACATCCAGGCCGACCAGGTGAAGGACCAGGTTTGCAGCCGCCGGGCCATCGACGTGGTGGTGGAGAGCGCCACCGCCGTGAAGCCGGAGGAGAAGCCCGAGGAAAAACCCGCGGAGGAGCCCGCCGCGGAAGAGAAGAAGCCCGCCCGGAAGCCTCGCAAGAAGAAGACGGAAGAGTCCGAAGGCGCGGAGCCGGACGCGGAAGAGAAAAAGCCCGCCCGGAAGCCCAGAAAGAAGAAGACGGAGGAGACCGAGGAGCCGAAGGACGCCGAATAAGCCGAATCTTTACTTGCGGATTCACAGATTCGACACATTTTCACATGATGCCTGTGGTATCATGTGAAAATGGTTATATGGGCATAACTGCCGGGCGCTGGAGCGCGCTTCACCCCTGGCAGGCCCGCACAAAAGACTGGAGGTTATCAAATTGAGTCTAGTTCCCTACGTAGTCGAACAGACCAACCGGGGCGAGCGGTCCTATGACATTTTCTCCCGGCTGCTGAACGACCGGATCGTCTTTCTGGGCGAGGAGGTCAACGCCACCACGGCCAGCCTGATCGTGGCCCAGCTCCTCTATCTGGAGGCCCAGGACCCGGATAAGGACATCCAGCTGTATATCAACAGCCCCGGCGGATCGGTTACCGACGGCATGGCGATTTACGACACTATGCAGTACGTCAAATGCGACGTGTCCACCATCTGCGTCGGCATGGCGGCCAGCATGGGAGCCTTCCTCCTCTCCGCCGGAGCCAAGGGCAAGCGCATCGCCCTGCCCAACGCGGAGATTATGATTCACCAGCCCTCCGCCGGCACCCAGGGCCAGATAACCGACATGGCCATCCACCTGAAGCGGTTGGAGACGATCAAAAAGCGGATGAACCGCATCCTGTCGGAAAACACGGGCCGGTCCATCGAGGAAGTCACAGACGCCTGCGAGCGGGACAACTTCATGAGCGCCGAGGAGGCCAAGGAGTTCGGCCTGATTGACAAGATACTGGTCAACAAGGAAGAGAAAAAGGACGAGGCCTAAACGCGAAGCCCCATCCCCGATAGAAAGGTAAAAACCATGAACGACGACGGCAAGAAAACTCTGCGGTGTTCTTTCTGCGGCAAGCATGAGCAGCAGATCCGCCGCATGATACAGGGCCCCGGTGTGCGTATCTGCGACGAGTGCGTCCACCTGTGCATGAGCATTCTGAACGACGGCTTCGAGCCCGACGCCCCGGCGCTGGAGGACCTGCCGGACCAGCTGCCCACGCCCCGGGAGATTAAAGATGTGCTGGATCAGTATGTTATCGGCCAGGACGAGGCGAAGGTCGCCCTATCCGTGGCGGTGTATAATCATTACAAGCGCATCTTCTTCGGCGGGGACGAGGACGTGGAGCTCCAAAAGAGCAATATCCTGATGCTGGGCCCCACCGGCTCCGGCAAGACCCTGTTCGCCCAAACTCTGGCCAAGATTCTGAAAGTGCCCTTCGCCATTGCCGACGCCACTACCCTTACGGAAGCGGGCTACGTGGGCGACGACGTAGAGAACATTCTCCTCCGCCTTCTTCAGGCGGCGGACTTCGACGTGGAGCGCGCTGAGCACGGCATCATCTATGTGGATGAAATCGACAAAATTGCCCGGAAGAGCGAAAATACCTCCATTACCCGGGATGTTTCCGGGGAGGGGGTGCAGCAGGCGCTGCTGAAAATTGTGGAGGGGACCGTGGCCAATGTCCCGCCCCAGGGCGGCCGGAAGCATCCCCATCAGGAATTCATCCAGATGAACACGAAGAACATCCTCTTTATCTGCGGCGGCGCGTTCGACGGGCTGGAAAAAATTATTGAAAAGCGCCTGGATCAAAAGAGCATCGGCTTTGGGGCCAACATCCAGGGAAAGAAGGACAAAGACCTGAGCAAAATCCTCCACGAGGTCCAGCCCCACGACATTCTGAAGTACGGCATCATCCCGGAGCTGGTAGGCCGCCTTCCGGTCATCGCGCCGCTGAACGGCCTGAGGCGGGAAGACCTGGTCCGCATTCTCCAGGAGCCGAAGAACGCCTTGGTGAAGCAGTACAAAAAGCTGCTGGAGTACGACGACGTGGAGTTGGAATTTGAAGGCGAGGCGCTGGACGCGATTGCCGACAAGGCCATTGAGCGGAACATCGGCGCACGGGGCCTTCGGGCCGTCATGGAGGGTATGCTGACTCAGATCATGTACGACATCCCTTCGGACCCCACCATCGCCAAAGCCGTTATTACCAGGGAGTGCGTAGACGGTACGGGCCGGCCCGTTTTAACAAAGGACCCGGAGAAGGTGAGCTATTCCGTGAAGCTGAATCCGGGCAAGAGCGGAAAATCCCGCCCGCCGAAGTCCGCATCCTGACACAAGAAGACGCCCGGCCCCGCGCCGGACTGAAAGAGAGGAAGGGAGTAACGTCCCTTCCTCTCGGGTTGTAAGGACATCTTCCATTCCGTACCATTATTTTCCAGTGCCTGGAAAGGAGCGTGAACCCTATGACGCCTATGGAACCGGCTACAATCAATATGCCTGTGCTGGCTCTTCGCGGTCTGACGGTCTTCCCTCACATGAATCTGACCTTTGACGTGGAGCGGCCCATCTCCATTGCGGCCCTGGAGCGGGCCATGGAGGGGGAGCAGGATGTTTTCCTGGTCACCCAGCGGGAGATCGGAGTGGAACAGCCGGAGGAGAAGGACCTGTATCAAATTGGTACTGTCTCCCACATCCGGCAGATTCTCCGCCTGTCCTCCGGTTCCGCCCGGGTGATGGTGGAGGGCCGGAGGCGGGCCCGCCTCCGGCGGTTGTGGCAGTCCTCGCCCTACCTGCAGGCCAATATCGAGGTGTTGCCGGAGGAGGCTCCCTCCGAAGCCAGGAGCCCCCGGGCAGAGGCCCTGCTTCGCCAAGCCTGGAGCCTCTTCAGCGAGTACGCCCAGCTTTCCGGATCGGTTCCGGGGGAGATTGTCACCGCTGTGATGGACAGCCGGGACGTGGGGTATCTGGCGGACTTCATTGCCCAGAACATCCCCCTGCGGCACACGGATAAGCAGGGGATTCTAGAGGAGCTGGCCCCCTTCGTCCGAATGCGGAAGCTGAACGGCCTTCTGGCCAGGGAGTGCAGCATCCTGGGTTTTGAGCATGAGATGGAGGGCAAGATCCGGGACCAGCTGATTCGCACGCAGCGGGACCAGATTCTCCGCACGCAGATTCGGGTCCTCCAGAACGAGCTGGGGGAGGACGACGAGGATGAAGTTGAGGATTATTGCCGCAAGATTTTGGAGCTGCAGTTGGAGGAGGAGGCGGAGAAGCACCTGCTGAAGGAAGCGGGGAAGCTCTCCCGTCAGCCCTATGGCAGCGCCGAGGCGTCGGTGATCCGAAACTATTTGGATGTATGCCTGGAGATGCCCTGGAACACAGAGACGCGGGAGCGCGTCAGCGTGGAGGCCGCCCGGAAGGTGCTGGAAAAGGATCATTTCGGCCTGGCGAAGGTGAAGGAACGGATTTTGGAAACCATCGCCGTCCGGCAGATGAACCCCAAGGGCAAGGGGCAGATTTTATGTCTGGTGGGCCCGCCGGGGGTGGGAAAAACCTCCATTGCCATCAGCGTTGCCAAGGCGCTGAACCGGAAGCTGGCCCGGCTTTCCCTGGGCGGCGTCCGGGACGAGGCGGACATCCGGGGCCATCGGCGGACCTACATCGGCTCCATGCCCGGCCGGGTCATTGACGCCATCATCCGGGGCGGGTCCATGAACCCGCTGCTGCTGCTGGACGAGATCGATAAGCTGGGGAACGATTACCGGGGAGACCCGGCCTCGGCCCTGCTGGAAGTGCTGGACAGCGAGCAGAACCATTCGTTCCGGGACCACTATATGGAGATTCCCGTGGACTTGAGCCGGGTGATGTTCATTACCACCGCCAACACCACGGACACCATTCCCCAGCCCCTGCTGGACCGGATGGAGGTTATCCGCCTCAGCAGTTACACCGACGAGGAGAAGGTGGAAATCGCCCGCCGCCATCTGCTGCCCAAGCAGCTGGCGGAGCACGGCCTGAAGAAATCCTCCCTCCGGGTGGGGGACGATGTGCTCCGGGCCGTAATCCGGGACTACACCCGGGAGTCCGGCGTCCGGCTGCTTGAGCGGCGCATTGCGGCCCTATGCCGGAAAACGGACATGAAGCTGGTTTCCGGCGAGACGAAGCGGGTGACGGTAATGGAGGAAGATCTTCCGAAATTCCTGGACTGCCAGCCCTATCCCCCCGCCCTCCATACGGAGAGGGAGGAGACCGGCGTGGTCAACGGCCTGGCATGGACGGAGACCGGCGGCGAGATTCTGGAAGTCGAGGTCGTTGTGTGCGAGGGCACCGGCAAGCTGGAGCTCACCGGAAACCTGGGCGACGTGATGAAGGAGTCGGCCCAGGCGGCCCTGAGCTGCATCCGCAGCCGGGCGGCAGTGCTGGGCGTGGAAGCGGAGTTTTATAAAAACAAGGACATCCATGTCCACTTCCCCGAGGGAGCGGTGCCCAAAGACGGCCCCTCGGCGGGCATCGCCGTCACCACGGCCATGCTCTCCGCCCTGACGGACCGGAAGGTCAAGGCGGGCCTGGCCATGACGGGAGAGGTGACCCTCCGGGGACGGGTGCTGGCCATCGGCGGGCTGAAGGAGAAGACCATGGCCGCCCTGCGAAACGGTATCGGCACGGTGCTGATTCCCAAGGACAATATCCGGGACCTGGAGGAAATTGACCAGACGGTCCGGGCGGCGCTGAACTTCATTCCGGTGGAGACCGTGGATCAAGTCTTTGCCGCGGCGCTGGTGCCCATGCCGGAGGCGGCTCGTGAGGAAGCGCCGGTCTTTCCCCCTATCGGCCGGGAAAAGAAAGAAGCCGCTGTTCTCCGGCAGTAAAGGAGGGGAAGGATGTCCGTCAATTTTGGAAAAGCGGAATTTGTCCGTTCCGCCGGGACCAGGGAACAGTTCCTTTGGGACGGTTTGCCGCAGTTTGCCTTTGCGGGCCGGTCCAACGTGGGGAAGTCCTCGGTGATCAACCGGCTCCTGGGCCGGAAGAACCTGGCCTATGTGGGGTCTTCCCCGGGGAAGACCACCCAGGTGAACTACTTCCTGGTGGACGGGAAAGCCTACCTGGTGGACCTGCCGGGCTACGGCTATGCCAAAGTCTCCAAGGCGGAGAAGGAGCGCTGGGGTCGCCTGATGGAAAGCTATTTCCAGGAGGCCCATATCACCGCCGGCGTGCTGATTGTGGACGCCCGGCACAAGCCGACGGCCAATGATTTGACGATGCACGGCTGGTTTCGGGAGACGGGCTGTCCGGAGATTGTAGTGGCCAACAAGCTGGATAAGCTGAAAAAGAGCCAGATTGACCCGGCTTTGGCTTTGATTCGGGAGACGCTGGAGCTGGGGGAGGAGGATATGCTCCTGCCGTTCTCCGCCGAGAAGGGAACGGGGAAGGAGGAGCTCATCCGCCTTCTGAACGCCGCTGTGGAATAAAAAAAGAAGAGCCGCCCGGCTGGGCGGCTCTTTTTCTATACAGGCTGCTTATTGCACGATGAGGGTTTTTCCGTCCATTTCCGGCGGACAGGCCAGGCCCATCACATCCAGCATCGTCGGCGCGATATCGGCAAGCCTTCCGTCGCTCCGCAGCTCGGACCCCGCGCCGCAGAGAATGAAGGGCACAGGATTCGTGGTGTGGGCGGTCATGGGGCTTCCGTCTGGCTCCACCATCTGCTCCGCGTTTCCGTGGTCGGCGGTGATCATAGCGATGCCTCCCATTTTCAAGGTGGCGTCCACCACCTTGCCCACGCAGGTATCCACAGTTTCCACCGCCTTGACCGCGGCGTCAAAAATTCCGGTATGGCCCACCATGTCGCAGTTGGCAAAATTCAGGATGATGACGTCGTAGGCCCCGGATTCAATGCGCTCTACACATTTTTCGCAGACCTCCGGGGCGCTCATCTCCGGCTGAAGGTCGTAGGTAGCCACCTTGGGGGAGGGGACCAGCACCCGGTCCTCCCCGGGGAAGACGGTTTCGCTGCCGCCGTTGAAGAAGAAGGTCACATGAGCGTACTTCTCCGTCTCCGCGATGCGGAGCTGGGTCATGCCCATTTTGCTGAGGTATTCGCCCAGGCCGTTATTCACCAGCACCCGGGGGAAGGCCACCTCCACGTTGGGCATGGAGGCGTCATACTCCGTGTTGCACACAAAGGTCAGGGGGAAGAACTGCCGGGTGAAGCCGTCAAACTCCGGGTCCACCAGAGTCCGGGTAATCTCTCGGGCCCGGTCGGGGCGGAAGTTGAAGAAGATCACGCTGTCGTTGTCGGAAATAGAGCCGTCGGCATCGCAGACCACGGGCTCCACGAACTCGTCGGTGACGCCCTTTTCATAGGACTTTTTCACCGCGTCCACGGGGTCCGGGTTGTTGATGGGGCTCTCGCCGTAGACCATGGCGTCATAGGCCTGCTCCACCCGGTCCCAGCGTTTGTCGCGGTCCATGGCGTAGTACCGGCCCATGACCGTGGCGATTTTGCCCACGCCGATTTCCTCGCACTTTTCCACCGTCTGGGCCACAAAGCCCGCGCCGGAGGTGGGGGACACGTCCCGCCCATCCAGGAAAGCGTGGATATAGACCCGGGTGAGTCCCTTGTCCTTGGCCATTTTCAAAAGGGCAAAGAGGTGGGTCAGGTGGGAGTGGACGCCGCCGTCAGACAAAAGGCCGAACAGGTGCAGGGCGGAGCCCTTTTCCATGCAGGCGTCCATGGCGTGGAGGTAAGCGGGATTTTGGAAAAAGCTGCCGTCCTCAATGGAGCGGGTGATGCGGGGCAGGTCCTGGAAGACCACCCGGCCGCCGCCGATGTTGGTGTGGCCCACCTCGCTGTTGCCCATCTGCCCGTCGGGCAGGCCCACGTCCAGCCCGGAGGCGGAGAGGGTTGTGTGGGCGAACTCCTGGAAGAAGCCGTCCAGCCGGGGCGTTTTGGCGGTTTGGACGGCGTTTCCCGTCTCTCCGCCGCCGGTGCCGAAGCCGTCCATGATGATCAAAGTAGTCGGTGTTTTGTTCATTAAATACTCCTCCTCAGGGGAGAATTGAAATCATTTTCCCGACGGCATGTGCGTCAGGAAAATTCCCCGATTCGTGCGCCTTGGGCGCATACACCCGTGACTGACGTCACTGGTGTGGGGGAATCCAAAGGGGGGACGGAGTCCCCCCCTTTGAGACGGAGTCATTCTTGATTGGCCGCGTTGATGATCTCCACGAACTGGTCGGGCTTCAGGGCCGCGCCGCCAATGAGTCCGCCGTCGATGTCGGGCTGGGCCAGGAGCTCCGCGGCGTTCTTGGCGTTCATGGACCCGCCGTACTGGATCGTGACGCTCCGGGCCACCCGGGCGCCGTACAGGGAGCGGATGGTGGCGCGGATGTTGGAGCAGACCTCACCGGCCTGCTCGGCGGTGGCGGTCTTGCCGGTGCCGATGGCCCAGATGGGCTCATAGGCGATGATGCAGCGGCGCAGCTTGTCGGCGGGCACGCCGAAGAGGGCGCTCTTCACCTGGAGGGCAATCCACTCGTTGGTGATGCCGGTCTCCCGCTGCTCCAGGCTTTCGCCCACGCAGATGATGGGGCTCATACCGGCGTTCAGCACGGCGTGGACTTTTTTATTGACGGAGACGTCGGTTTCGCCGAAGTACTGGCGGCGCTCGCTGTGGCCGATGATGACGTACTTGACGGCCAGGTCTTTCAGCATATCGGCGGAGATCTCGCCGGTGTAGGCGCCCTTCTCCTCAAAGTAGACGTTTTCGGCGCCCACGGAGATGCGCAGATCCTTGAAAGCCTTGGCAGCAGTGGAGATGTTGCAGGCAGGGACGCAGATCAGCGTTTCGCACCACTTGGCCCGGGGCATAATCTTGCGGATTTCCTCGGCAAATTTCTTGGTTTCGCTGGCGGTCATGTTCATCTTCCAGTTTCCGGCGATGACGGTTTTGCGATATCTGCGGTTCATGATGTTCAAAACTCCTTTATATTTATGTTTTCAAGATGGCGGGCGTCAGAGCCCGTGGGAAAGCAAAAAGCAATCAACTAATATATAGCCGAACTGAGGGAAAAAGTCAAGGGCACAGAGTGCTTTTTCCTGAACTTTTTCCTCAAAAAGACGGCGTCAGGCGTCCAAAAGGCACGCCACGCCCGGCAGCTCTTTGCCTTCCAGGAACTCCAAAGAGGCTCCGCCGCCGGTGGAGATGTGGCTCATCTTGTCGGCGTAGCCCAGCTGCTCCACCGCCGCCGCGCTGTCTCCGCCGCCAATGACGGTGATGGCGGAGGTTTTGCTCAGGGCCTCGGCCATGGCCTCGGTGCCCTTGGCGAAGGCGGGGAACTCAAACACGCCCATGGGGCCGTTCCAGATGACGGTGCCCGCGCCGGACACGGCGTCACAGTAAAGCTTCACCGTCTCGGGCCCGATGTCCAGGCCCTCCCAGCCGTCGGGAATTTCCCCGGCCTTGACGAGCTGGCTCTTGGCGTCGGGAGCAAACTTGTCGCCGCAGACGGTGTCCACCGGCAGAAGGAACTTCACGCCCTTGGCCTCGGCCTTGGCGATCATCTCTTTGGAATAGTCCATCCAGTCGGATTCCAGCAGGCTGTTGCCCACCTTGCCGCCCTGGGCGGCGGAGAAGGTGTAGGACATGCCGCCGCCGATGATAATGGTGTCGGCGATTTCCAGCAGGTTGTTGATAACCCCAATTTTGGAGGAGACCTTGGCCCCGCCCAGGATGGCCACCAGGGGCCGCTTGGGGCTGGCGATGGCGCCGCCCAGGAAGTCCAGCTCCTTCTGGATCAGGAAGCCGGAGACGGCGGGCAGGTAATCGGCCACGCCGGCGGTGGAGGCGTGGGCCCGGTGCACCGCGCCGAAGGCGTCGGACACGTAGACCTCCGCCATGGAGGCCATGGCCTTGGCAAGCTCCGGGTCGTTTTTGGTCTCGCCTTTTTCAAAGCGGGTGTTTTCCAGCAGCAGAATCTCGCCGGGCTTCAGAGCGGCGGCCTTGGCCTTGGCGTCCTCGCCCACCACGTCGGCGGCCATAGAGACGGGCTTGCCCAGCAGCTCGCCCAGGCGCTTGGCCACGGGAGCCAGGCTCAGCTTCGCCAGGGACTTCTTCCACTTCTCCTCGGTGAGGGAAGCGGGGTCCTTGCCCTTTTCGGCCTGCTTCTTGACCCACTTGTCAAAGCTGGCCTCGGGCTTGCCCAGGTGAGAGCAGGCGATAACGGCGGCACCTTGCTCCAGCAGGTACTGAATGGTGGGCAGGGCGGCCACAATGCGCTTGTCGCTGGTGATCGCGCCGGTCTCCTTGTCCTGGGGGACGTTGAAATCGCAGCGCAGCAGCACCTTTTTGCCGGACACCTCTACGTCTTTGACGGTCTTCTTGTTGTAATTCATCTCAGGACTCCTCCTAAAAAGAACTTATTTCTCGGCGCGAACGCCGGTTTAAACATTATAATATTATAAGTTATAAGCGCGCCATTTCTCCCGTACCCAAAAGGCCGGGGAAGCCGCTTTGCCGCAGGGCCTCGTATACGCATACGGCTACGGCGTTGCTCAGGTTCAGGCTCCGGGCCTCGTCCACCATGGGCAGCCGGACGCAGCGCTCCCGGAACCGCTCCCGGAAGGGGAGGGGCAGCCCGGCGGTCTCCTTGCCGAAGAAAAGCCAGCTGTCTTCCGTGAATGCTGCCTCCGTGTACGGCTGGGGAGCCTTGGTGGTGGTGAGCCAAAGGTCCGACGCGGCCTCCGGATGGCGGCGGAAGAGGTCTTCCAGATTCTCATAGTCCGAAACCTCCACCAAGTGCCAGTAGTCCAGGCCGCAGCGCTTCATGTTCCGCCGGATGGCGCCCTGGGAGATGTCGAAGCCCAGGGGGCGGACCAGATGGAGGCTGGAGCCGGTGGCGGCGCAGGTGCGGGCGATGTTCCCGCAGTTCTGGGGAATCTCCGGTTCCACCAGTACGACGTGCAGCATAGGGGCCCTCCCGCTTTTTCACAGAATAGTGTTATTGTAATCTATTACCTTAACAAATTCAACTACATTCTTTGAAAAAATTACATTTTTGATTAAAACATACCAGGGGGAAAAAGCAAATTCTGCGAAACGCCGAAAAAAGCCGGGAGATTTGGGGGCTTTTCTCTCTTTTTCCGTGAGCTCTGACAAAAAAGAACAAGAGACAGGAAAAAATTTGGAAAAAATTCTAGGGACAAATTCACCGTAACCACTGGATTTTCCCCAAAAGTTTGCTATAATGGACTTACCTTTAGTAAAAATGTGCAAAGGAGGGCGAGTTCATGAGTTGTCCGAAACAGGCTGTTTTGATTTTTGAGGAAGACGCCGCCGTCCCGGCGGGCTTGAAGCCGCTGATGCTGGAAACCGTGCTGTCCCGTCCCATCCTATCCTGGGTATGCGACCGATTGCGGGCTGAAGGCGTTCAGCGGCTTTTCGCTGTCTGCGGCCCCCGCTTCGCGGAGGAAGCCCGGGGCATCCTGCCCCCGGAGTCCGCCGTTTCCGAGCAGTGGACGGACCTGGAGTCGTTTTTGGACACGGACGGCGCCACGCTGGTGCTCCCCAGGGCCGCGTTCCCCATGGAGGAGGCCGGGCCGGGATTTGCCTACGCCGCGCCGGGCCGGGAACTCCGGGAGACCTGGCGGGTGAACATGACCAACAGCGTGCAGGGCGCGGAACTGGTTTCCGGCTGGCTGCCGGTCTACGGGCCGGACACCGTGGCCGAGATTGAGGCGCTGCTGCGGCAGAGGGAAGCCTCCAAGGAAATGGGATAAAGAAAAAAGTGAATTCGTCCGGCCAATGGCGCGGCTGGACAAAAAAATAAATGACCGGAGGCCCGGTCATGGAAAGAGAGCGTTTAGGATATGATTTCACACGGGAAAGATATCAAGGTGTTCTCCGGCAACGCGAACCTGAAGCTGGCGAAGGAAATCTGCGCGCAGATGGGCACGAAGCTGGGAGAGGCCGAGGTCGGCGCCTTCTCCGACGGCGAGGTGTTTGTCTCCCTGTATGAGACCGTCCGGGGCAGCGACGTTTTCGTGGTCCAGCCCACCTGCAGCCCGGTTAACAACAACCTGATGGAGCTGCTCATCATCATCGACGCGCTGAAGCGGGCCTCCGCAGGCCGCATTACCGCCGTCATTCCCTACTACGGCTATGCCCGGCAGGACCGGAAGGCCAAGGCCCGGGACCCCATCACCGCCAAGCTGGTGGCCAACATGATCACCGCCGCCGGGGCGGACCGGGTGCTGACCATGGACCTCCACGCCGCCCAGATCCAGGGCTTCTTCGATATCCCGGTGGACAACTTGGCGGGCAACCCCATTTTCGTGGACTACTACGCCAAGAAGTTTGGCGGCAGCTGTGAGGACATGGTGGTGGTATCCCCGGACGTGGGCTCTGTCTCCCGGGCCCGGGCCTTTGCCCAGAAGCTGCACATGCAGCTGGCCATTGTGGATAAGCGCCGCCAGCGGGCCAACCACTGCGAGGTCATGAATGTCATCGGCGACGTGGAGGGACGGGACTGCATCCTCTTTGACGACCTGGTGGACACCGGCGGGTCCCTCTGCAATGCCGCCCAGGCCCTGATGGACAATGGGGCCCACAGCGTCCACGCCTGTGCCTCCCACGGCGTGCTCTCCGGCCCGGCCATTGACCGGATCAATGCCAGCCCCATTCAGGAGCTGGCCCTGCTGGACACCATCCCGGCCATTCAGCCGGAGCTGAGCAGCAAGGTGAAGTATCTCTCCGTGGCGCCTATGTTCTGCGAGGCCATCGAGCGGGTCTATCAGGAGGTTTCCATCTCCAAGCTGTTCCGCTGAGGCCGGCGTCCGCATCTATAAAACAATAGAGCCATCCAAGGCGGGGAAGTCGTACTTCCCCGCCTACGTGGGTTGTGCGGAATGGTCGAATTTTTGAGTTTTTTGGAAAGGCGGGACCGATATGCTGTTTGGAAATAAGGGCTCCTCCGTGGAGTGGCTGATCGCGGGGCTGGGGAACCCTGGAACGAAGTACGAGAACACCCGGCACAACATGGGCTTTCGGGCGGTGGAGCTGCTGGCGGAGCAAAAGGGCGTGAAGCTGAACAAGGTGAAGTTCAAGTCCGCCTACAACCTGATGGAGTTCGCCGGGGCCCGGTGCCTGGTGATGAAACCTCAGACCTACATGAACCTCTCCGGCGAAGCGGTGCGGGAGGCGGCGCAGTTTTATAAAATCCCCCCGGACCATGTGCTGGTGATTTACGACGACGTGGCCCTTCCCGTGGGAAAGCTGCGGGTACGGCCCACCGGTTCCGCCGGGGGGCACAACGGCATCAAAAACATCATCGCCCACTTGGGCACCCAGGACTTTCCCCGAATCAAAATCGGCACCGGGGCCCCGGAGGACAAGGACGGCATGATCGACTGGGTTATCGGCGTCCCCTCCCAGAAAGAGCGGGAGGTCCTTCTGAAAGCCTTCCGGCGGGCCATCGAGGCGGCGGCGTGCGTCATTGAGCACGGCTGCCAGAGGGCCATGAACGATTTTAACTGACTGCAAAGGGTTTTTGCCATGAAGCATCTGCTGGAAAAACTGATGACCATTCCGGAGGCGGGGGAGCTGCTCCGCCGGGTGGAGGACGACGGCTGTCCCGCCGCGGTGACGGGCCTCCAGCCCGTACAGCGGGCCTGCCTGGGCGCGGCGGCGGCTCGGGCGGCGGGCCGTCCGGCGGTCTTTGTCTGCGGCGACGAGGGGGAGGCCCGGCAGCTGGCCGGGGACTTGGAGGCCCTGCTGGGCGAAGCTCCGGTGACGCTGCTGAGCCGGGAGTGGCGGCTCCGCCCCGGGGCGGTGTCCTCCCGGGACTGGGAGCGGGGCCGCCTGGCGGCGCTGTACGCCATGGCCCAGGGCGCTCCCGGGGCCGTTGTGGCCACCGCCGACGCACTGATGGCCCGGACCATGCCTCCGGAACTGCTGAGGGATCTGTCCGTCATTTTGAGGGTGGGAGAACGTCTGGATCTGAGCGATTTGCCGGACCGGCTTCTCTCCGCCGGGTATGTCCGCTGCCAGCAGGTGGAGGGCGTGGGCCAGTTTGCCCTCCGGGGCGGCATTCTGGACGTGTTCTCCCCCCTGATGGACCAGCCGGTCCGCTGTGAGTTCTTCGACGATGAAATCGACTCCATGGGGGCCTTTGACCCCGGTACCCAGCGGCGGACGGCGAACCTGGATTCCGCCCTGATTCTCCCCGCCGCCGAGGTCCTGCCCCGGCAGGCAAAGGGAGGACTGGAGGGCCTGGGGGAGAAGCTCCTGGCCCTGGCCGGAAAGCTGGAGAAAAAGGGCTCTCCCGCTGCCGCTCATCTCCGGGAGGACGGTGAGCGCCTGAAAAACGGTTCCGTCCCCGAGGGAATGGACCGCTATCTGACCGCCGTCTATCCTAAAGCCGCCGCCGGAGTCCACTATCTGCCCCAGGACGCCCTGGTGTTCCTTTGCGAGGCGGGCCGGGTGGACGAGCGGGTGAAGGGCGCGCTGCTCCAAAACCGGCAGGACCTGGAGACTTTAATGGAGGCCGGGATTTTAGCGGGGGACTACGCGAAGCTGCTCCTCTCCGCCGAGGAGCTTTACGCCGCCTTGGAGGCCTTCCCGGTGATCATGGCGGGGGCTCTGCCCACTTCCCGCTATCCATACCCGCCCAAGGGCATTTTGAGCGTCAACGCCCGCCAGCTCAGCTCTTACGGCGGCAGCCTGGAGACCGCCGTCACGGATTTGGAGCAGTACCGGGAGAGCGGCAGCGCTGTGCTGCTGCTGTGCGGCGGGGAGACGCGGGCGAAAAATCTCCACAATCTCCTCTCGGAACGGGGGATTCCCGCCGCCCTGGATATCAAGGGAACCGCCATGCCGGGCCCCGGGGAAGTGCGGATATCCGTGGGAGCCCTCTCCGCCGGGTGCGAGTGGCCGGCCCTGAAGCTGGCGGTGCTGACAGAGGGGCAGCTCATCGCCCCCTCCCGGAAGCGGGCGCGGCCCAAAAAGGATTCCAACCGCCAGAAAATCCAGTCCTATACCGACTTGAAGCCGGGGGATCTGGTGGTCCATGCTCACCACGGTGTAGGCCGCTTCGCGGGCATCCAGCGGATGCCGGTGGACGGCGTGGAGAAGGACTATATTAAAATTGACTACGCCGGGGGGGACTGCCTCTATGTCCCCGCCACGGCGCTGGATTTGGTAGGCAAGTATATCGGCGGCGGGGAGGACGGCGAGGGCAGCCGGAAGCTGAACAAGCTGGGAGGCACCGAGTGGGCCAAGCAGAAAACCCGGGCCAAGAAGGCCGTCAAGGACCTGGCCAAGGGCCTGACGAAGCTCTACGCCGAGCGCCAGCGCTGTCCCGGCTTCGCCTTTTCCCAGGACTCCCCCTGGCAGCAGGAGTTTGAGGAGGCGTTTCCCTACGCGGAGACGGACGACCAGCTCCGGGCCATCGCGGAAATCAAGAAGGACATGGAGCGCCCGAGGCCCATGGACCGCCTCCTCTGCGGCGATGTGGGCTACGGCAAGACGGAGGTGGCCCTCCGGGCGGTGATGAAGTGCGTGCTGGACGGGAAGCAGGCGGCCATTCTGGTGCCCACCACTGTCCTGGCCCAGCAGCACTACGCCACGGCCATGGGCCGCTTCCGGGATTTCCCGGTGCGGATTGAGGTGCTGTCCCGCTTCACGCCGCCCAAGGACCAAAAGCGTATTTTGGAGCTGGCGAAGGAGGGGAGGGTGGACCTTCTCATCGGCACCCACAAGCTGCTGCAAAAGAGCATGGAGTTCAAGGATCTGGGGCTGCTCATCATCGACGAGGAGCAGCGCTTCGGCGTCACCCACAAGGAGCGCTTGAAGGAGATGAGCCGCCAGGTGGACGTGCTGACCCTGTCCGCCACGCCCATCCCCCGGACGCTGAACATGGCCCTGTCAGGGCTCCGGGACATGTCCGCCATTGAGGAGCCCCCGGCGGATCGCCAGCCGGTCCAGACTTATGTGCTGGAGCACGATTGGGCCATTTTGGAGGACGCCATGCGGAAGGAGCTTGACCGAGGCGGGCAGATTTACTACCTTCACAACCGGGTGGAGAGCATTGACCGCGCGGCCTCCCGCATTCAAAAGATGCTGGGGCCCGAGGTCCATGTGGTCACCGGCCATGGGAAGATGAGCGAACAGGAGCTGTCCGCCGTTATGGGGGCCATGGTGGAGGGAGAGGCGGACGTGCTGGTCTGCACCACCATCATAGAGACGGGCATTGACATCTCCAATGTCAATACGCTTATCGTAGAGGACGCGGACAAAATGGGCCTGGCCCAGCTCCACCAGCTCCGGGGCCGCATCGGCCGCAGTGCCCGGCGGGCTTACGCCTACCTGACCTTCCGAAAGGGGAAGGTCCTCCAGGAGATTGCAGCCAAGCGCCTTTCGGCCATCCGGGAGTACGTGGAGTTTGGCTCCGGCTTCCGCATCGCCATGCGGGACCTGGAGATTCGGGGGGCGGGGAATCTTCTGGGCCCGGAGCAGTCCGGATATCTCATGAGCGTGGGCTATGACCTCTATTTAAAGCTCTTGGAGGAGGCCGTGCTGGAGGAGCGGGGCGAGGAGAGGCAGATCGAAACGGAGTGCTCCGCCGACCTGACCGTCAACGCCAACATCCCGGAGCGTTACGTCTCCTCCCCGGAGCAGCGGATGGACCTCTACCGCCGCATCGCCGCCATCCGCTCCAACGACGACGCGTCGGACCTGCTGGACGAGCTTTTGGACCGCTATGGGGAGGCTCCCAAGCCGGTGCTGGCCCTGCTGGACGTGGCCCTTTTGCGGGCGGCGGCGGCCAAGGCGGGGGTGTCGGACATTACCCAGAAGAAGGACGTCCTCCGCTTCCAGATGGCGGTGTTCCGCCCGGAGGCGGTGGTGAAGGTCTGCGGGCTGAACAAGTACCGCCAGCGCCTGTCCGTGGCCGCCGGAGAGGACCCGGCCCTGAAGCTGAAGCTGAAGCCCGGCGCGGACGCGCTGGAGAGCGCCATGGAGCTGGTGGAGGATTTGAAGCTGCAAACCCAGGCGTAAAACACGGGGGATCTGAAGACAGATCCCCCGTGTTGTCATATCTTCCGTTCCTTCCCAATATAATGGTTGGGACAACCTCATGATGGGAGGAGTGGGAGCGATGCGGAAACGGATGGCGGCGCTGGGCCTGGCTCTATGCCTGGGACTCAGCGGCTGCGCGGTGAAAAAGGAGGAGAAAAACGCCTCCCTGCTGGGCCGGGCGGCGGAGCTGGGGGAGGAGCTGGTCCTGCTGACCGTGGACGGCCGGGAGGTCCCCGCCTGGCGGTATCTCTATTGGCTGGCCTTCACCTGTGACCAGGTCCGGGAGAAGTACAAGGACGCCGGCCTGTCCCTGGACTGGGAGACCCCGGTCCCCGGCGGCACCCTGGCGGACTACGCCAAGGACCAGGCCCTGGCCAACACGGCCCTCTACGCCACGGTAGAGAACTGGGCGGAGCGGTACGGCTGCGCCCTCAGCGAGCGGGAGCGGGAGGCCCTGGCCAAGACCTGGGAGGAGCAGTCCGCGGCCCGCGGCGGGGAAGAGGCGTACTTAAAGGAGCTGTCGGAGCTGGGGCTGGACCGCCTCCGCTCCGAGGAGCTGTCGGAGGTGGGGATGCTCTACGCCAAGCTCTATGACCTCTGCCTGACGGAGGGCAGCGAGCTCTCAGGCCTCCTGGAGAATACGGACGGCCTGACGGTGGACCGTATTCTAATTTCCGCCGGGGAGGACCGGGAGGCGGCCCGGGAGAAGGCGGCGGAGGTATTCTCCCGCCTCAACAGCGCGGAGGACCCGGCGGCGGCCTTTTCGGTCCTGGCGGCGGAGGGAGACGACGCGGCGGGCCCCCGGACCCTTCTGCCGGGAGACGGGACCCTGCCCCCGGCGCTGGAGGAGGCGGCGCAGACCCTGGAGGAGGGCCAATGCTCCGGAATTTTGGAGTCGGAGGAGGGGTTTTCCATACTTCGCCGTCTGGTCTTCCAGGGGGAGGACCTGGCGGGAGAGGCCTTTGACCGCCTGCTCCAGGCCGCCGCTGAGGAAGCTCTGGTCCAGACCGCCCCGGCCTATGATAACTTGGACGCCGCTGCTTTTGACCAGGCGCTGGCGGAGCTGCGGGCGGAGAAGACGTAAGCCCTCCGCTTCCTGAAACCGGGAAGCGGGACCGGGCGGGATTGGAAAACGATGGATTTTCGTCACCTTGACGAAAACGGCCCTGATGTTGTCAAAGATTTAACGAAATTGTAAAACCTGACGAAAGACCATTGACGAAACGGGGAGGAGTCTCTATAATGATACGCAGAGAAAGGCGGTCAGCGGGCTTGTCAAAAAATTGGCAATCTGCGTCCCGCCTTGCCCGTTGAGACTCCGGCGGCCCGCCGAGCCGCCAAAATATTACAAATACGGAGGAACATCATGAAAGATCTTTATGTCGTGAACTGCTGCCGTACCGCCATCGGCTCCTTTGGCGGCAGTCTGAAGAACACTCCCGCTGCGGAGCTGGGCGCGATCGTGGTCAAGGAGGCCCTGAACCGCGCCGGTGTGAAGCCGGAGAATGTGGATGAGGTCATGTTCGGCTGCATCCTCACCGCCGCCCAGGGCCAGAACGTGGCCCGTCAGGTCTCCATCAAGGCCGGCATTCCCTATTCCGTTCCCGCCTACACCGTGGGCATGGTCTGCGGCTCCGGCATGAAGTCTCTCATCGAGGGCGCCCGCTCCATCCTGGCCGGGGATTCCGATATCGTGGTCTGCGGCGGCACGGAGAACATGAGCGCCGCTCCCTTTGCCTCCATGGACGCCCGCTGGGGCGCCCGCATGGGCGACAAGAAGCTGGTGGACACCATGATCAAGGACGGCCTCTGGGACGCCTATAACAACTACCACATGGGAACCACCGCGGAAAACATCAACGACATCTGGGGCATCACCCGCCAGGAGCAGGACGAGTTTGCCGCCGCCTCCCAGCAGAAGACCGAGGCCGCCCAGGCCGCCGGTAAGTTTGAGGCCGAGATCGTCCCCGTCCCCGTGAAGGTCAAGCGGGACATGGTGGACTTCAAGAAGGACGAATATCCCAAGGCCGGCGTCACCGCCGAGGGCATCGCGAAGCTCCGCGGCGCGTTCCCCGTGGGTCCCGAGTCCCCCAATCCCGAGGTTGTCCATACCTTCGAGGTCACCGGCAAGAAGGAAACCGAGGACAAGGGCCAGCAGCGGGTCACCGCGGCCAACGCCTCCGGCATCAACGACGGCGCGGCGGCCATCATTCTGGCCTCCGGCGAGGCTGTGGAGAAATACGGCCTGAAGCCCATGGCCAAGCTCATCGGCTGGGGCCAGGGCGGTGTGGACCCCAAGATCATGGGCGTGGGCCCTGTGCCCGCCTCCCGTCAGGCCATGGCGAAAGCCGGCGTGACCATTGACGACATCGATCTCATCGAGGCCAACGAGGCCTTTGCGGCCCAGTCCATCGCCGTGGGCCGGGAGCTGGGCTTTGACATGGCGAAGGTCAATGTCAACGGCGGTGCCATCGCTCTGGGCCACCCCGTGGGCGCTTCCGGCGCGCGGATCATTGTCACCCTGCTCCATGAGATGCAGAAGCGCCCCGAGGCCAAGAAGGGCCTGGCCACCCTCTGCATCGGCGGCGGCATGGGCGTTGCCACCGTCTTTGAGAAGTGCTGATACTCTTTCTCGGAGAGAAAAAGTATCCAAAAAGAGCGTTCGTCCGCTCCGGTTGTCTGGAGGGCGTCCGGGCCGGAGCGGCAGCGCGGAATTGCTGAATTTACAAAGAGGGGCCTTCGGGTCCCTCTTTGGCTGTTAAGGAGAGATAAAAATGCGGGAACATTTTCAAGGGTTGGGCCATGTGGCTGTTTATACGCAGGATATTGAAAAGAGCATTGCCTTTTATGAAAATCTGGGCGGCGAAGTAAGGGGCCGGGGCGCTGTGAACGCTCCGGCGGGAGAGAAGAAGCTGGCTTTGGTGCTGTTTGGCGGCATTACGCTGGAGCTGATCCAGAGCCCTGGGGCCATGCCCATGGGGGAAGGGAACGTCCCCCACTTCGCTATCCTGGTAGACGACCTGGATGCGGCAGCGGCGGAAATCCGGGCGGCGGGAGTGGACAGTTTCCTGACACCGGAGAAGAAGGTCCTGCCGGACCTCTTCGGAGGCTTGCAGAACTGGTTTTTCACCGGCCCCTCCGGGGAGCAAATTGAGCTTTTGCAAATGCTGTAAAGGGAAAATGGCTTTCACCTAATGGTGAAAGCCATTTCTGCATAACCGGCTTAGCGGAACAATTTCCGGGCCACCCAGATGAACAGGCATGCGCCTGCTACGTCCACAATGAGATTGGCGAACCAGCCGTAGGCGTAAAAGCCGAACAGGCCGAACACGGTGCTGCCTACGGCAGAGCCTACCACGCCAATGATGATGTTGCGGAGAAACCCGCCGCCGGCATCCATCAGCCTCCCGGCAATCCAGCCCACCAGTGCACCCATAATTAGAGAGCCTAGTAAATGAAACATGCGAACGCTTCCTTTCCTCAGTCTTCAATATATTCCCGCACCCGGTAAACCGCTCCAATTTCTTCCTCGCAGATCTTCCGGCAGTTCTCGATCTCCTCCTTGGGGATGGTGTCCACCACGGTCATCATTACCGTGGGCACATACTGCCGGAGCTCCTTGGCAAAGGACTTCATGGCCTCGTAGGCCCCGGTTTGGACCGGATGGCAGAGGGCGTCATACTTCTCCGCCGTGTCGGTGTTCAAGGAGATGGATACCATGTCGAACCGCCCGGCGAAGTCCGGGCAGATGTCCCGGCCGTGGATCAGGTTTCCGGTGCCGTTGGTGTCCATGCGGGTGAAGGGCTTTTTGCCCTTGGATTTGAGTTGGTCAATCACCCAGCAGATATCGCCGATGCGGTAGCTGGGTTCGCCGAAGCCGCAGAAAACCAGCTGCTTGTACTTTGCGAGGTCCCGGCTTTCGATGTCCGCCAGGATCTCCTCCCGGGTGGGCTCCCGCTCCAGCCATAGATTGTGGGTGTAGATACTGCCGCCGCGGCCGTTGTGCCGGAGGCAGAATTCACAGTTGAAGTTGCAGCGGTTTGTGGTGTTGACGTACAGATTGTCACCGTATTCGTAGGTGATGGTAAAGCCTTTTTCCATAAAATATTGCTCCTTTTCCTATTGCAGATGAAATTCGGACAGAGTAAACACGCCGTCCCGGTATCCGACATCAGCGGTATAATCGGCCACGTAGTTCGTGGTCTTCCAAAGGTCCACCGCGCCCAAAAGCTGGATGGCATGCTCCTCCGGCAGAAGGCGGAAGTTTGCAATCCATCCGGCGGAGGGCTCCATCTGGCCCTCCAAAACGTGCTCCATATCGATTTCCAGAAGCTCCCGACCCAGAATTAGGAAGTTTCTTCCATCTGCCTGGACAAACCTCAGCAGAGGCGGAAGCCGTTCCTGCCAGAGGCTCCCCGGCATGGCGTAATCCGTCAGGGTTTCGTCCGGATTTTTCTCCAACACATGCAGGTCATAGATCGAAACGCCGGTGCCGCTGCCTACGTAGGTGAGGACAATCAGCTCGTCTTTCTCGTCGCCGTCCAGGTCCATTACAGCCATGCGGGGCAGGAACCGGCGGGGCGTGAGGAAGTCCCAGTCGAATTCCGCCAGGCTGTCCCCCCAGCGGATGAGGGCGGTCTCGTGGGCGTCCTCCGAATAGGGCAAGCCGTAAAAGGTCGCGTCCGCTTCAGGCGCTTCCGCTAGAAGGCCGATGGTCCCGCCCCGCAGCCAGCCGTCTATGTCATAACGCATCCAGCTGTTCTCTGGACTGAATTCCTGCGGAAGGGGCAGGTCATAGTCCTCCGCCGGGGCCCGGCCCTCGGTGACGGCGGCCTCTGCGGAAATGGGTTCCGCTTCCGCCGTCTCCGGCAGGGCAAAAGCCGGGACCTCCAGAACTTCCATAACGGTTTCCGGTTTCGCGCCGCAGGCCGTCAGCACTACCAGCATCAACAGCAGGGGAATTATTTGGTACATCCAGTTTCCTCCTTGTAGAATGCCCCGATCTTCGGAAATAACCGCAGCCCGTTCTCCCTAGTGATCCGGGTCATCTCTTCCGGGGACACGCCCTTCCATTCCGCCAGCTTCTCAATGATATAGGACAAATTCCGGCTGTCATTCCGCTTCCCCCGCAGGGGGGCCGGGGAGAGGTAGGGGGAATCCGTCTCCACCACGATGCGATCCAGCGGCGTGACGGCGGCCACCTCCGGGGCCTTTTGGGCGTTTTTGTAGGTGATGGGCCCGTCGAAGCCCAAGAACCATCCCCGTTTCAAAAGCTCCTCCGCCATCTCGGGACTGCCGGAAAAGCAGTGGAACACCCCCCGCGCCTCGGGATAGTCCAGCACGATGGCCAGGGAATCCCCGTGGGCCTCCCGGTCGTGGACGATGACGGGCAGATCCAGCTCAATCGCCAGCTCAATCTGCCGCCGGAAGACCGTCTGCTGGAACTCCTTGGAAGGGTTGTCCTTCCAATAGTAATCCAGGCCGATTTCTCCCACGGCCACCACCTTTTCGTGGCCGCAGAGCTTCCGGAGGGCGGCAAATTCCGCCTCGCCCGTCCCGGCGCAGTCGGAAGGGTGGATGCCAACGGCGGCATAGACAAAGGGATACCGCTCCGCCAGGGCCAGGGCGGCCCGGGAGCTCTCCAGCTCACAGCCGGGATCTACCACCAGCCCAACCCCGGCGGCAGGGAGGGCGGAGAGGATTTCGTCCCGGTCGGCGGCGAACCCATTGGAATCATAGTGGGCGTGGGTATCAAAAATAGGCATGGAAAAGCACCTCCTGGCAAAACAAAAAGGACATCCGAACGGATGCCCTTTTGGCCTGACGGCCTCCGGGCATTCACACGGAAGCGTCAATACCCCGGGAGCGGGGATATGTTGGATCAACCGATCCGATTGAGCTTCAGGGTCATGGCGCTCTTTTTGTGAGCGGCCGCGTTCTTGTGGAGAACACCCTTCGCCACAGCCTGATCGACCTTTTTCACCGCAACCTTGTAAGCGCCATCGGCATCGGTGCGATTGCCCTCCGCCGCCGCGGCCTCGAATTTTTTGATCGCAGTCTTGAGATCGGATTTCGTGGCCTTGTTGCGGGCGTTCCTCGCTTTCCCGATGAGAACGCGCTTCTTGGCAGACTTGATATTCGGCAAACCAAACACCTCCTTTGGCCGTAGATTTCATGCGGGCAGGACAAGTCCTACCGTACAGACCTATATTTTAGCAGGGAAAGCTCCAAAAAGCAAGGGTTTTTTTTCATATTTTCATAAGATTATCAAGAGGAGGGAGGAAACCCTGTCCGCCGGAGGGCCGCCGCGCGGATTTCCCGGCATTTTTCCGGGGGCAAGCTCATAAAATGGAGTCAAACAAGCTGTGTAAAACTCCAGAAGGAGGGACGGATATGACTTCAAGGCAGGCGGGACGGCGGATTGCCGCCAATACGCGGCGCAGGACCCGGAGCATCCGAGGCGGGACCCGAAAAAGTGAGCCGCTGGAGGCAAAGGATCTGCGGCTGATGCTGCGGCTGGTGGCTTGCGGCGGCATTTTTGTGGCGCTGGTGGCGGCAAAGCTGCTGCTTCCGGCGCGGATGGAGGCGTTCAATGAGAAGCTCTCCGCCGCCATGGAGCGGAACATGGACGTGCAGGCGGTCTTCTCCGCCGTGGGCCGGGCCTTTTCGGGAGAGGAAAGCGTTGCGGGCGTCTATCAGGCGGTATTCCATCCTGAGGAGGGAGCCGTCCAGACCGGGGCGCTCTCCCCGGCGGACAGCCCGCCAAAGATGACCGCCCGGGCGGTGCAGCTCCGGGACGGCGCGGCGCTGGACGTCCTGCGGCGCTTCCGCCCGGAAACGCCATCCCAGGCGGAGGCGGCGGAAACAGAAGCGGAAACAGAAGGGGCGGGTGGAATCCAGTCGGCCTCGAATCTGGCCTATGTGCTCTACTCCCAGGAGAATCTCCCCGAGGGCGTCAGCATGGAGCAGGACCGCTTGGGCTTTGACTTCTGCGCTCCGGTGACGGGGGGAACGCTCAGCTCTGACTTCGGCTATCGGGAGCACCCCACGGAGGGGGAAGAGCGGTTCCACTACGGGGTGGACCTGGCGGCGGATACGGGGACGGAGGTGCGCTGTTTTGCCGACGGCACCGTCACCGCCGTGGGGGACAGCAGCAGCTATGGGCGTTACTGCGTCGTAGCGCACGAGAGGGGATATTCCACCCTCTACGCCCATTGCAGCCGCATCACGGTCTCCTCTGGAGCAGCGGTGAAGCGGGGGCAGAAAATCGCCGAGGTAGGGGAAACCGGCATGGCCACCGGGCCCCATCTTCACTTTGAGCTCCAGCGGGAGGGAACTTACCTGAATCCCATTTACTATGTCTCATCCCTGTAGGGTTCAGGTTACCGGCGGCTTTGTCCTGCTGACGGCCTGGTTTGTCCTGGCCAACGGCTGGGAGCCCCTGGTCACCGTGCTGGGAGCTGCCGCGTTCCATGAACTGGGACACTGGACCGTCCTTCATCTTTTAGGAGCGAAGGCGGCGGCGCTGCGGCTCAGCGTCCTGGGGGCGGCAATGGAGGTGGACAGCGGGCGGCTGTCCTACGGCGGGGAGTTGGCGGCGGTGCTGGCGGGCCCCGCCGCCAACCTTCTGGCGGCGCTGGTCCTGACGGCCCTGGGAGGAGAGCGCTGGCCCGCCGCCGTGGGGGCAAACCTGGTGCTGTGCGCCTTCAATCTGCTGCCGGTCCGGCCCTTAGACGGAGGGCGGGCGCTGTATCTGCTGGTCTCCTGGGCGGCGGGCCCGGCGGCAGGGGAGGCGGCGGGCCGCTGGGCGGGGACGGTTGCGGCGGCGGCGTTGTCGGGGCTGATCCTCTGGGTGATATGGAAGACCGGGGGAAGCCTGTGGCTGCTGCCTGCGCTGCTGGCAAGCATCCAATGGGGGGCGGTGCCCTGGCTGCGCGGCGTGCGTCTATAGAGCGGGAAAAGATCCCCGGCGTGTACGCGCCGGGGATCTTCATCAGGCAATGACGTTTCGAAGCTGCTCCAGGAGATAGTCGCCGAGGTCCGGGCGATCCGACTCGGCGTCCGCCTGAAGGGCCGCCAGGGCGGCGTGAGCCTGGGCAATCTTCCGGACGTCAGCCTCCTCCCGCAGGGACTCGATCCAGGCGTCCAGATATTTCAGGAGCTTTTCCCAGGCCTGCTGCTCCTCCTCGTTCTCCTTGGCCTTCTCCATCCGCTCCAGGGTGGAGGTCTTGAAATCACCCAGCGCGGAAAGAAGGCTGTTTTTCATGAGAACGCTGTGGTCTAGGGCGGAGGCGCTCCGGGAGGTTCCGCCTTCGGAGGCGTAAGGCTGGTACAAAGCCAGCAGTTCGGCTGCCTGCGCTTTGCAGGTACCGCCAAAATGGGGGTCGTATTGGTGGCGGTCGATCATACCGAGGTAGTCCCGCCGCTCTGTGATATCGCCGGTTTCCAGCCCGGTGGGCAGTACGGTTCCGCCCGGGGCGCTTTGGAGCGCGCCGGTCTTTGCCAAATGGCCGTACAGGGCGGCCAATTCCGCGTAGGAGGCGTTGGAGGGGTCGATGTCTTTGATATGACAGGTGAAATCATAAGGCCCGCTGTCCGACACGCCGCTGATGCGGACAATGGGGTCCTCCGGGGTGGAGTCCGCGGCGTATTCCGCGTAGATTTCCTGCATGGTGTTGTTCCGCCCGGCGTGAGCGCCGGAGTAGACGGTGTTTTCCGTGGGCATACGGAGATGGATAGGGGGCGCCTCAACCACGGCGGAGGTTTGGACCAGCTTCTCCTGGAAGGAGGCGCCCGCCGCCCTGCTCCGTCCGGCGGCAGGGCGGCTGTCTGTCCGGGGCTGGGTGTGAAGGAGATTTTGAACACTCATGGGAAACGGCATCCTTTCTTTCGCTGATGATAAAAACAGAAAGCGGCAGTGAATGTATCACGACCGCTTTCTGTTCCCTGCGTTCTTGTCCCCCGCAGTCCGTTGCGGAGGGAATTTTTATTTCGCGTACTCGACCACTTTGGTCTCCCGGAGGACATGGACCTTGATCTGACCGGGGTATTCCATTTCCTCCTCGATTTTCTTGGCCAAATCCCGGGCCAGAATGACCATCTGGTCCTCGCTGACCTGCTCGGGCTTCACCATGACCCGGACCTCCCGGCCCGCCTGGATGGCAAACGCCTTGTCCACGCCGGGATAGGAGCCGGTGATGGTCTCCAGCTGCTCCAGGCGCTTGATGTAGTTCTCCAGGTTCTCGCGGCGGGCACCGGGCCGGGCGGCGGAAATGGCGTCCGCGGCCTGAACCAGGCAGGCAACGATGGTCCTGGGCTCCACATCGTTGTGGTGGGCCTCGATGGCGTGGATGATGTCCTCTTTTTCCTTGTACTTCCGGGCGAATTCCACGCCCAGGGCCACGTGGGTGCCCTCCATTTCGTGGTCCACGGATTTGCCCAGGTCGTGGAGCAGTCCGGCCCGTTTCGCGGCCTGGACGTCCACCCCCAGCTCCGCCGCCATCATGCCGGCGATGTGGCTGACCTCCACGGAGTGCTGAAGAACGTTCTGGCCGTAGCTGGTGCGGTAGTGGAGGCGGCCCAGCATCTTCACCAGCTCCGGGTGGAGGCTGCGGACGCCGCACTCGAAGACGACCCGCTCACCCTCGGCTTTGATGGTGGCGTCCACCTCCCGGCGGGCTTTCTCCACCATTTCCTCAATGTGCGTGGGGTGGATGCGCCCGTCGGAAATCAGCTTTTCCAGGGCCAGGCGGGCAATCTCCCGACGCACCGGCTCGAAGCAGGAGACGGTGATGGCCTCCGGCGTGTCGTCGATGATGAGGTCCACGCCCGTCAGGGTCTCGATGGTGCGGATATTCCGGCCTTCCCGGCCGATGATACGGCCCTTCATTTCGTCATTGGGCAGGGGAACCACACTGACGGTCATATCGGCCACCTGGTCGGCGGCGCAGCGCTGGATGGCCTGAGCCACGATTTCGCGGGCCCTGGCGTCGCACTCCTCCTTCATCCGGGACTCCACCTCTTTGATCTTGAGGGCGGTCTCGTGGGTGACTTCCGCTTCCACCTGGTCGATGAGGTACTGCTTCGCTTCCTCGGTGGTAAAGCCGGAGATGCGCTCCAGCATTTCGGTCTGGCCGCGCTTGACAAGCTTGATTTCCTCGGTCTCCTTGTCAATGGCGGCGTGCTTTTGAGTCAGGGACTCCTCTTTCTTTTCCACGGCCTCGATTTTCCGGTCGAGGTTTTCCTCCTTTTGCTGCAGGCGGTTTTCCTGCCGCTGAAGGTCGGCGCGGCGTTCCTTGACTTCCTTTTCGTACTCGCTGCGGTTTTTTAAGATCTCCTCCTTGGCTTCCAGCAGGGCCTCGCGCTTCTTGGATTCGGCGCTTTTGATGGCCTCGTTGACGATGCGCGTTCCCTCTTCTTCGGCGCTGGAGATTTCTTTTTCAGAGACGTTCTTCCGATAGCGAATACCAAGCGGGAAGCAAATCACGCCGCCGGCCACCAGCCCTATGAGAAGGGCAATGACGCTTTGAATCACGGCTGCTGATTCCTCCATTCAGTTTTGGTATTGCCGCGGGAAGCCCGCTTCAAAAACCGTCAACACGCCCGTGCGGCGGAGAGGGCTCCCCTCCAAGGGCATGGATGTCCCCGGGGCGGTATGGCCGCCGGCGGCTTTTGGACATGGGTCTCCTTGTCTTCCGCCCGCGCCCCGAATGAGGGGCGCCGGTCTTCCAGGGGCGGAACATCTTTCGCGGTTGGGCGCATTGCCGGCTTCTAAAACAGAACCCGCGGACAGGAGCGTTTTAGAAAACGACCGGAGGACACCCCTTTGCCCTCCGACGGCAATCTGCTTTTAGTTTAAACTTTTACTGGACCGCTGTCAAGCAAAATCCTCAAACCGGCGGCGAAATTACAAGAAAATTTTGGAAGGAACGAAAATACCCCGGCAAATCCGGCGCAAAAGCAACAGCTGCGCCCCTGTGAAAAGGCGGTCAGGTGTCGATATACGCGGCCGCGGCGTAGCCAACGTGGCCCTCATGATGGACGACATACCAGCCCTGCCACTCCCCGTAAATGGTCACCTGGGCGCCGTCCGGGAGATTGGCGATGATTGTCCCGGTGGGAGCGGGGTAGCTCCGCAGGTTCAGCGTCCCCCAGTTGACGGCCACTGTACCCTGCACGGGGTCCGAGGGGTAGATGAAGGGCAGGCCGAAGAACTCGGTAAGGGCCCGGGCCAGCTGCTGGGCAATGGCGTCCATGTGCCCCTCGATCCACTGGGCGTCGGACCAGTTGTCGTGGTAGCCGATTTCCACCAGCACCGCCGGGGCTTTGGACTGGGACACCTCTCCTAGGGTGGTGGTGGAACGAGTGGTGACCTTGTTGGGAAGGGGGTAGACTTTCCGCAGCTCCTGGGCGATGAGCTCCGCCGCCCGCTGGCCCTGGCGGCTCGTGGGATAGTAAAAGGCGATGATGCCCCGCTCTTCGCCGTAGCGCCCCTCCGGCGCGCCGTTGGAGTGCAGGGCCAGGTAAAGGTCGTAGGTCCCCCGGTTGGCCTCCCGGATGGAGGACCCGGCGGTCATTTCGGGCTTGTTGCGTTTATATTGAATTCCGTTGGAGAGGAGATAGGGGACCAGTGCGTCCGCCAGCAGGTTCATGTTGTACTCCTCGGAGCCGCTGCCGGTGACGTAGCTGTTCCACTCCTGTGTCGAGGGGCTTAAATATATAGTGGGCATGGCAATTCCTCCTTCTTACTGAATCCTATGGCAAAGCCGCCGAAAGTGTGATACACTGGGGAGGAAAAAAGCCGGGAGGTCATTTGATTATGAAAGCAGAGCGGGCATATCCCAGTGTTGCAGTCACCCCAAAAGCCGAGGCGGCTATTCTCCGGGGGCATCCCTGGATCTACGATGCGGAAATTTTGTCGATGGAGGGCACGCTGGAGAACGGCGGGCTGGTGGATGTGCGGAGCCGGAAGGGCGCGTACTTGGGCACCGGCTTTTTGTCGGAGAAATCGAAAATCCGGGTCCGCCTGATTTCCCGGAACGCCAACGACCGTTTTGACGCCGCCTTCTGGGAGCGGAAGCTCCGCTGGGCCTGGGAGTACCGGAAAACGGTCATGGCTCCCGAGGATTTGGACGCCTGCCGCGTCATCTTCGGGGAAGCCGACATGTTCCCCGGCCTGACGGTGGACAAGTTCCATGACCTCCTCAGCGTCCAGGTGCTGTCTGTGGGCATGGAGAGGATCAAGGACCTGCTGCTGCCTCTTTTGGTCCGGATTCTTCGGGAGGACGGGCAGGCCGTTCGGGGCGTCTTCGAGCGGAATGATGTCCCCCTCCGGGAGAAGGAGGGACTGGAGCAGTACAAGGAATGGTTTCCCCTGCCTGGGGAGGCCCCGGCGGATTCTCCGGTAACGGAGATTGTAGAGAATGGCGTAAAATATTTGGTAGATGTAGAAAACGGACAGAAAACCGGCTTTTTCCTGGACCAGAAATACAACCGCCGGGCAGTGGGGCGGCTGGCGGAGGGAAGGACGGTGCTGGACTGCTTCACCCATACCGGGTCCTTTGCCTTAAATGCCGCCCTGGGCGGAGCGAAGCGGGTCACCGCCGTGGACGTGTCGGCCTCCGCCGTGGAGATGGCCCGGGCCAACGCGGAGCGAAACGGCTTGGGCGGCGTGGTGGACTGCGTGGCCGCCAACGTCTTTGAGCTGCTCCCGGCCCTGGAAAAGGAGCCGGTGAAGTATGATTTTATCATTCTGGACCCGCCGGCCTTTACCAAATCCCGGAAGACGGCGGCCAGCGCTATGACGGGCTACAAGGAAATCAACTACCGGGCCATGAAGCTGCTGCCCCGGGGCGGATATCTGGCCACTTGCTCCTGTTCCCACTTTGCGGAAGAGGAGAAGTTCACTGCCATGCTCCGGTCTGCCGCCCGGGACGCCGGAGTCCGGCTCCGGCAGATTGAGGCAAGGCAGCAGAGCTGTGACCACCCGATTTTATGGGGCGTGGAGGAAACAAACTATCTGAAATTTTATCTGTTTCAAGTGGTGTAAAGGAAAAGATATTGCATGAAAAAGAGGTTTTCGGTGTGGGTGCGGTGGTTAGGCCTTAATCCGGGGAAAACACAGCCGCCCGCATTCCTTTCAAATCTCCCGTAACCCGGAGGAACCGGAGGGAACAGACCAGGTCCCCAGTGAAAACCAACAGGAAAATATAGGTTGCCGCCTCCGGGATCGATGCGGCCAGAGCCGCCACCACAGGCTGGACGAATTCTATTGCCGCCCATACCAACACCCCCCAGGCCAGGGTGAAGGGCAGACAGACGCGGCCGCGGAGGTTCCCAGGGACCTGGGCGTAGTCCCAGAAGCGGACGCCTAGAAACCGTTCTCCCGCCCAGTGGCAGGCGTATTCCACCGCCGTGGCCGCCAGCCCGCCCAGGACCGTTACGCCCAGCCAGCCCATGGGAGGCAGGGCCAGCGCCGCCAGCATACCCAGCCCATACACCGGGCACAGGGGCAAGAGCAGCAGACAGCGCCGCCGTTTTTCCTCCGACTGGGAGACGGCGGCAAAGGCCAGCTCCACCAGCCAGCCCAGAAAGCTGTATATCCAAAAATACCAAAGCCAGAGGTCCATCGTATCACCTCGGGTTTCAGTGTCTCCCGTGGGCAGGATGGTATCCGCCTCTTGCGCAGGTAGTTTTTTCATGGTACAATAGTCGAAAAAGAGGGAAAAAGACAGGAGGATTTTTGCATGGATACTTGGGAGAGCTTGCGAAAGGAATGTTTGGACTGTAAAGGGTGTTCCCTTGCAGATACCCGCCATAACGTGGTTTTTGGGGACGGCGCGGAGAACGCGGAGCTGTTGTTCATCGGCGAAGGCCCCGGCCAGCACGAGGATGAGCAGGGCAAGCCCTTTGTGGGCCGGGCGGGGAAGCTGCTGGACGAGATGCTGGAGATGGTAAATCTGGATCGGAGCAAGGTTTACATTGCCAACATCGTCAAGTGCCGCCCGCCTCAGAACCGGGACCCCCTGGGGGTGGAGCAGGACGCCTGCATCGATTGGCTTCGCCGCCAGACGGCGCTGCTGCGGCCTAAAATTATCGTCTGTCTGGGCCGTATCGCGGCAAAGGTCATCATCAAGGATGATTTCCGCATCACCCAGGAGCATGGCCAATGGTTCGAGCGGAGCGGCGTTTGGATGACCGCGCTCTACCATCCGGCGGCGCTGCTCCGGGACGTCCGCAAGCGCCCGGAGACCTTTGAGGACCTGAAGGCCATCCAGGCCAAGGCCCGGGAGCTGTGTGACCATACGGAGCTTTGAGCACAAAAAAGGGGAGAGGCCCAGCCTCTCCCCGGGTTTTTGGAAACTTGTAAACCGATTGAAAAATAATGGTTGACAAACGGGGGAATTTACGTTATCCTCAAAGCCAGGAAGAAAAAGGAGGAACCCATTTATGCCCGAACAAACTGCGTCCCGGCTGCGGACAAAGGATCTGACCCTGATTGCCCTCTTCACCGTCTTGACGGCAGTGTGCGCCTGGATTTCCGTGCCCGTCCCCGCGCCCCTGATTCAGTTTACCATGCAGACTTTCGCCGTTTTTGCCGCCCTGCTGACCCTGGGAGGAAGGCGGGGAACCTACGCCGTCACCGCCTATTTGCTGCTTGGAGCAGTGGGAGCGCCGGTGTTCAGCAATTTCAGGGGCGGGCTCAGCGTACTGCTGGGGGCCACCGGCGGCTACATTCTGGGATTCTTCTTCCAGGCGCTGCTTTACTGGCTGATGACCGCCAGACTGGGGGAAACCCTGAAAGTGAAAATCGCCGCCAGCGTGGCTGGGCTGATTTTGTGCTATGCTTTCGGAACTGCCTGGTATCTGGTCCTTTACGCCCAGATGGGGAAACCTGTGGGCGTGCTGACTGCCCTGGGTTATTGCGTGTTCCCCTTTATTTTTCCGGATCTGGTCAAGCTGGTCCTGGCGGTGCTGCTGGCCCAGCGGGTCGGAAAATATGTCCAGTGATTATCAAGCCCTCTCATTCTCAAGGAAAGGGGCCGGCGCTTACAGCGCCGGCCCCTTTCCTCATTTCACGGGTTCCGTGGGATTTTGCAGGTATTGATATTCAAGCAGCAGCCGCCCGGTGCCGCTGGACATGTTTCCGAAGTGGTAGGGCTGGTCCGCCTTGAAGCGAACGGCGTCCCGTTCCAGGAGCTGGAAGTCCTGTCCCTCCGCCGTCAGGCTGACGGTGCCGGAAATCACGGTGGCGTGGCAGACGCAGCCGGGGAGGGAGGGGGCGGGCGCATACTTCGCGCCGATGTACAGGTCCAGGAAGCAGCTCATCATGTGGCTTTTATCATCGTAGGGGAGGCTGGGCCGCAGGACGGTCCTGCCGCCGTCCAAGTGCCGGGGCCGGGAGTTCTGGACCCGGGCCAGGATGGGACCGTCCTTGGGAATTTCCGGCTCCTTCGGCGTATCCGTCTCCGGCCTGTGGGGCATGACGCCCTCGCCGGGTATGGGTTTAAAGAGATCGTCCTCCATATACGCGCTCATCCCCCTCGCGTTCTCTCTGATTGGGATAACCTGCTCTATAGTACCTGTTTTGTCGAAATTTGTCAAGGCGCATTGGCGGGGAGGCAAGCGGCTGTTCAGGCGGACGGTTCAGGACGAAGCTGCAGAAGTTGCAATTGTAAGAAATTCGTAAGATTTTTGTCAAGCAGTTTGTAAGAAACGTCTTGTATACTCTCCTTGAAATTGGCTTCGGGCCGAAAATTTAGGAGGATAACATGAGCTACAAACAACTGAAAATTTTTGCCATAGGCTGCATGGTCTTTGACCACACCGTCCGCATCTTTCCTCTGCATCAGATATTTGCTCCCTTGGCGGACCTTTTATGGAGCGGAGGCTATGGGGGCCTTGCCGACTGGCTGCTGGACGAGTGCATTTTATATATAATGTATATTGGCCGTTTGGCAGCGCCCATCTTCGTGTATTGCATTGCCCAAGGGTTTGCGCATACCTCCAACGTCCGCCGCTATATAGGCCGCGTTTTTCTGACGGCGGTGATCGCGCAGGTTCCCTATACGCTGTTTGATCTGGCGGAAATGCGGGTGCTGGGCGTGGAGGGAGACTGGCGGGAGACGGGACTGAACATCCTGTTCACGCTGGCCCTGGCCCTGTGCGTCCTCTGGGCCCATGAGGAGCTGAAGCGCCGGAAGCTGCTTTTCCTGAGCCCCTTGGCCGTGGCGGCGGCCACATGGCTTGCCATGGAGCTCCGCATGGAGGGCGGAAAGGGCTATATTATTCTGGCCTGGGTTTATTACATTACTCGAAACTGCCCCCGGTGGCAGAGGGCGCTCATCTATATTCCCGCCGTTCTGCTGTCCCGCCGGGGGCTGGTCTTGTGGGTTGCGGAGAGCCTGGGAACGCCGGAACTGACCAGAGTTCTGCGAAACTGCCTTTTGAACGTGCTGGGCAACTACTTTGGGATGCTGGTTACGCTTTCAGATAATGGAGAAAAGGGAAGGGCCGGGAAGGGCTTTCAGCGCTTTTGTTACGCTTTTTATCCCGCCCATTTCACGATCCTGGCCCTGATCGGCTTCCTCAAGCCGCCACTGGTGTGAGCGGAGCCGGGGAAATCCCTGGAAAAACAGGAAAATCAAAATCTTTTTGGCAAAAACGCTTGACGGCTGGGAGAGGGCATGCTATAATGCCTACTTGCGCGGACCTGAAGTCCGTGAATTTTGCCGTGCGCTCCTCAGCGGAAGCGTCGCTGGAGGAGGTCAGTCCCATGGAGCCTGAAAAGCGGGTCGTCGGCGTGAAGCAGTCCCGCAAGGCCATCCGGGAGGGACGGGCCCGCCGGGTGTTCCTGGCCGGCGACGCCGACCCGGCGCTGACCGGGCCCATCGCCGCCGAGTGCGCCGCCGCCGGCATCCCCGTGGAGACGGAGCGGACCATGGCCCAGCTGGGCCGGGCCTGCGGGATTTCGGTGGGAGCCTCCGTCGCGGTGGAGCTGACGGATTGAGCGCGTGAGAAAATTTTGGTTTTTACGGAATAGCCCACCGGCTTTCTGTAAAACATATAAAGCAAAAATATGAAAGAAAGGAGAAATTCAATGCCTACTTTTAACCAGCTGGTCCGGAAAGGAAGAGAACAGGCTTCCTACAAGTCCAATTCTCCCGCCCTGCAGTTCGGTCTGAACACCCTGAAGACCAAGACCACCAATCAGCCCTCCCCTCAGAAGAGAGGCGTCTGCACCGCTGTGAGAACCGCGACCCCCAAGAAGCCTAACTCCGCTCTGCGTAAGATCGCCCGTGTGCGCCTGACCAACGGCTACGAGGTCACCGCCTATATCCCCGGCGTGGGCCACTCCCTCCAGGAGCACTCCGTGGTCATGATCCGCGGCGGCCGTGTCAAGGACCTCCCCGGCGTCCGCTACCACATCATCCGCGGCACTCTGGATACCCAGGGCGTGTCCGGCCGGATGCAGAGCCGTTCCAAGTACGGCGCCAAGCGGCCCAAGTCCAAGTAAGGACAACCCCAACGAATCACTTTGCCGAACAGGCATTTTATATAAATGCGGGGCGTTGCCCTTCGGCAGAGGCATTCACGGAAGGCTGAGATACGCCTTTTGAGTACCTATGAGATCATAGAATCATTATGAAGGAGGGAAGCATAGTGCCTAGAAGAGGTAATGTTCCCAAGAGAGAAATTCTGCCCGACCCCATGTACGGCTCCGTGCTGGTGACGCGTCTTGTCAACAACGTGATGCTGGACGGCAAAAAGGGCGTGGCGCAGAAGGTGGTCTACGCGGCCTTTGACCAGATCAAGGAAAAGACCGGCAAGGACCCCGTTGAAGTGTTCACCCAGGCCATGGACAACATCATGCCCAGCCTGGAGGTCAAGGCCCGCCGTGTGGGCGGCGCCAACTATCAGGTCCCTATGGAGGTCCGTCCCGCCCGGCGCACCACGCTGGGCCTTCGGTGGCTGACCACCTATTCCCGCGCCCGGAGCGAACGCACCATGGCGGAGCGTCTTGCCGGCGAGATCATGGACGCCGCCGAGAACAGCGGAGCGGCTGTGAAAAAGCGCGAGGACATGCACAAGCAGGCCGAGGCCAACAAGGCTTTCGCGCACTTCCGCTGGTAAGCTAGTTAGGAGAGAAATCAAGTATGCCGAGAAAAACATCGCTTGAAAACACCAGAAACATCGGCATTATGGCTCACATCGACGCGGGCAAGACCACGACCACGGAACGGATCTTGTTCTACACCGGCGTGAACTATAAAATCGGCGAGACCCACGACGGAACCGCCACGATGGACTGGATGGCCCAGGAGCAGGAGCGCGGCATTACCATCACCTCCGCCGCCACCACCTGCTACTGGTCTGGTTCCAAAAACCAGTTCAAGCCCACCCGTATCAATATCATCGACACCCCGGGCCATGTGGACTTCACCGTGGAGGTGGAGCGCTCTCTGCGCGTTCTGGACGGCTCTGTGACCGTTCTGTGCGCCAAGGGCGGCGTGGAGCCCCAGTCCGAGACCGTGTGGCGTCAGGCCGACACCTACAAGGTTCCCCGGATGATCTACGTCAACAAAATGGACATCATGGGCGCGGACTTCTACAACGTGCTCCACATGGTGGAGGACCGCCTGAAGTGCAATGCCGTGCCCATCCAGCTCCCCATCGGCAACGAGGAGACCTTCAAGGGAATCATCGACCTGGTGGAGATGGACGCGGATATCTATTATGACGACCTGGGCAAGGACATGCGGGTGGAGGAGATCCCCGCCGACATGGTGGACCTTGCCAACGAGTACCATGAGAAACTGATGGACGCCGTCTCCATGTTCGACGAGGAGATCATGGAGATGTATCTGGACGGCCAGGAGGTTCCCCAGGACAAGATCCGGGCCGCCATCCGCAAGGCTACTATCGCCAACGAAATGGTCCCCGTCACCTGCGGCACGTCCTATAAAAACAAGGGCGTGCAGAAGATGCTGGATGCCATTGTGGACTATATGCCTTCTCCCACCGACGTTCCCGCCATCAAGGGCGTCAACCCCAGCACCGAGGAAGAAGAGGAGCGTCCCTCTTCTGACAACGAGCCCTTCTCCGCCCTGGCATTCAAGATTGCCACGGATCCTTATGTGGGCCGCCTGTCCTTCATCCGTGTCTATTCCGGCACGCTGAACACCGGCACCCAGGTGCTCAACTCCACGAAAAAGCAGAAGGAGCGCATTGGCCGCATCCTCCAGATGCACGCCAATCACCGGGAGGACATCGAAACCGTGTACGCGGGCGACATCGCCGCGGTCATCGGCCTGAAAAACTCCACCACCGGCGATACCCTCTGCGACGAAAAGCACCCCGTCATTCTGGAGTCCATGGAGTTCCCCGAACCCGTTATCCGGGTGGCCATTGAGCCCAAAACCAAGGCCGGCCAGGAGAAGATGACCATGGGCCTCATCAAGCTGGCGGAGGAGGACCCCACCTTCAAGACCTACACCGACGAGGAAACCGGCCAGACCATCATCGCCGGCATGGGCGAGCTGCATCTGGAGATCATTGTCGATCGCCTTCTCCGGGAGTACAAGGTGGAGGCCAACGTGGGCGCGCCCCAGGTTGCCTATAAGGAAACCATCAAGAAATCGGTGGAGCAGGACACCAAGTATGCCCGCCAGTCCGGCGGCAAGGGCCAGTACGGCCACGTCAAAATCCGCGTGGAGCCCAACGAGTCCGGCAAGGGCTACGAATTTGTCAACGCCATCGTGGGCGGCGCGGTGCCCAAGGAGTATATCCCCGCTGTCGACGCGGGTATCCAGGGCGCTATGAACGCGGGTGTCATGGCCGGGTTCCCGGTGGTGGACGTGAAGGTCACCCTATACGACGGCTCTTATCACGAGGTCGACTCCTCCGAGATGGCCTTTAAGATTGCCGGTTCTATGGCCTTCAAGGAGGCCTGCCGCAAGGCGGGAGCCACGCTGCTGGAGCCGATCATGAAGGTTTCCGTCATCGTCCCCGACGAGTATCTTGGCACCGTGATCGGCGATTTGACCGCCCGCCGCGGCCAGATTCAGGGACAGGAAGCCCGTCCCGGCGCCCAGCAGGTGGACGCGCTGGTGCCTCTGGCCAACATGTTTGGCTACGCAACCGACCTGCGCTCCAGCACCCAGGGCCGCGGCCAGTACTCTATGGAGCCCCACAGCTATGAGGAGATTCCCAAGAGCATCGCGGAAAAGATCGTGGAAACCCGGGTGAAGCCCAACTGACCTTTGGAAAAGCCCTGGACCAAATTGGGAAAAGGGGATTGATTTTCCAGTTGGAATACTGTAGAATAGATATTGCTGATTATCGTTTCGCAATGCCCAGACTGCAACCGAACATGAATTAGGAGGATTTTCAAATGGCTAAGCAAAAGTTTGAAAGAAACAAACCCCATGTAAACATTGGCACCATCGGCCACGTCGACCATGGCAAGACCACCCTGACTGCCGCCATCACCAAGTGGCTGTCCCTCCAGGGCAAGGCCGAATTCGAGGCTTATGACAGCATCGACAAGGCTCCCGAGGAAAAGGCCCGTGGTATCACGATCAACACCGCCCACGTGGAATATGAGACCGAAAAGCGGCACTATGCCCACGTCGACTGCCCGGGCCACGCCGACTATATCAAAAACATGATCACCGGCGCTGCTCAGATGGACGGCGCGATCCTGGTCATTGCCGCCTCCGACGGCCCCATGGCCCAGACCCGTGAGCACATTCTGCTGGCCCGCCAGGTGGGCGTGCCCGCCATCGTGGTGTTCTTGAACAAGTGCGACCAGGTGGACGACGAGGAGCTGCTGGAGCTGGTGGAGATGGAAGTCCGTGAGCTGCTGAGCACCTATGAGTTCCCCGGCGACGATCTGCCCATCATCAAGGGTTCCGCCCTGAACGCCCTGGTGTCCGATTCCAGCGATCCCGCCGCTCCCGAGTATGCCTGCATCAAGGAGCTCATGGATTCTGTTGACGACTATATCCCCACTCCTCCCCGCGACGATTCTCTGCCCTTCCTGATGCCCGTCGAGGACGTGTTCACCATCTCCGGCCGCGGCACCGTCGCCACCGGCCGTGTGGAGCGCGGCCAGCTGAAGCTCAGCGAGGAAGTCGAGATCGTGGGCCTGGCCGACGAGACCAAGAAGACCGTCGTTACCGGCATCGAGATGTTCCACAAGCTGCTGGACTTCGCCGAGGCCGGAGACAACATCGGCGTTCTGCTCCGCGGCATCGACCGCAATGGCATTGAGCGCGGCCAGGTTCTGGCGAAGCCCAAGTCCATCAACCCCCACACCAAGTTCAAGGGCCAGGTCTACGTCCTGTCCAAGGACGAGGGCGGCCGTCACACCCCCTTCTTCAACAACTATCGTCCCCAGTTCTACTTCCGTACCACCGACGTCACCGGCGTCATCTCCCTGCCCGAGGGCACCGAGATGTGCATGCCCGGCGATAACGTCGAAATGTCCGTGGAGCTGATCACCCCCATCGCCATCGAGAAGGGCCTCCGCTTCGCTATCCGCGAGGGCGGCCGCACCGTTGGCTCCGGCGCTGTCACCGACATCGCTGAGTAATTTCCTGCGCATAAAAAGGACTGCCGTTTTTCGCGGCAGTCCTTTTTTCTCATTCCCCCTTTTGAATGAGCGGCTCTTGAAATCCCCTGGCTCCGGAGGAGCAGACGTCTCCGGCCACCGGCGCGTCCTCGCAAATGTAAAGATTCGCTTGCACGCCCTCAGCCTGGCCCGGGTAATTTGTGACGGTGTAAGTGCAGCGGCTTATCTGCTTGCCGCAGCAATTTGTCAGGTCGAAGCCTTGGCTGAGCTGAAGCTCGTTGTAAGAGCGGTAGGGCTCTTCCAGCTCCGCGGGCAGCAGGAATTGCAGGGTTTCGATAGGCTCCGGCTCAACCTCCCAGCCTAGAGAGCGCAGATAGGCTACTCGCTCCTCATTGGTTGACAGCGTGGGCAGTGGAACTTCCGGCTCTTCCGGGGTCCGGCCGGTCAGGACAATCAGCGCTGCCATAACCACGCCCATGAGGACGACGGCGGCGACGGCTTTCTTTCGGGAAAATTTTGCGGTCCAAATCAACATGTCAATCCCTCCTGACAGTTCCTTATTCATTTTTTCATAAAAATATGCTACAATTAAACAAGCAATCACAGGGCCCATGCAAAAGGGCCGGAAGGGGGAGTAACGCCGTGGAACAGCAGCGGCTGGATAAAATCATCGCCTCCACGGGAAAATGGTCCCGCAGGGAGGCGAAAGAGCTGGTCCGCCGGGGATTGGTAACGGTAAACGGCGCCGCCGCTCTTTCCGTAGAAGAAAAGATTGACCCGGAGGCGGCTGCGATTCATGTGAACGGAGAGCCGCTGCTCTTCCGCCGTTATACTTGGGTTATGCTGAATAAGCCCGCCGGATTTCTCTCCGCGACCGAGGATGGGCGGGGGAAGACGGTTCTGGAATTGCTGCCCCGGGACCTTCAGCGGCAGGAGCTTTTTCCTGTAGGCCGTTTGGACAAGGACACCGAGGGTTTGCTGCTGCTGACGAATGAGGGAGGCTTGGCCCATGCCCTCCTTTCCCCAAAACGGCATGTGGACAAAGTGTACTATGTCCGGACGTCTGGCCGTCTGACAGAGGAAGACTGCCGGGCTTTCGCCGCCGGAATGTCCCTGGCGGATGGACTTCAATGCCTTCCCGCCGGGCTGGAGATTCTTACGGCTGGGGAAGAGAGCGAAGCGCGGGTAACCCTACGGGAAGGAAAGTTTCATCAGATTAAGCGGATGCTGGCGGCGAGAGGAAAGCCGGTAGCATACCTCGAGAGGGTGCAAATGGGCGATTTGCCCCTGGACCCGGAGCTTCCCCGGGGGGCATTTCGCTTTTTGACTGAGGAGGAGATTGCAAAACTGCGTGCCCTTGTGTAGTTCTGAGAAAAAGTCCGAATACTTACCAAAAAGGGAATGAGTTTTTTGTTGAAAAAAGAAAAAACATCTTGCAATTTGGTGAAGTTGACGATATAATAGGGATGTTGAAAAAATGGTATCACTGCTTCCCCGGTATTTTAGGTGAGGAGGACGGCCATGTCTGGAAGAATTTATCAAAATGTGGTATTGCAGTTGAAGGAAAACACGGACCGCACGATTGGAGTCATTGATGGGGAAGGCGTGGTCATTGCCTGCAGCGAGCTCTCCCTGATCGGCCAGCGGTGGACGGAGTATGTCCCAGTGGTAAACAATGCCGCCGGCGCGCTGATCTCCTCCGAGGGAAAAACCTTTAAGGCCTTGAACGGCTGGGGGAATCAATTTGACTACGCGGCATTCGCCTTTGGGGAAAACGACGTCAGCAAGGCGGTGTGCTCCGTGGCCACGGTAGCGCTGAACGCGGCCAAGGCGTATTATGAGGAAAAGCATGACCGGGGGTCTTTTATCAAGGATATCATCTCTGACAACATCATGCTGGGCGACATCTACATGCGGGCCAAGGAGCTGCGGGTTACCGCCGATGTGGCCCGGGGTGTGTTCGTAGTCCGGGCTTTGAAGAAAGGGGAGTCCGTTCCCACCGACGTGGTGCAGGCTATGTTCCCTGACCGGCAGAACGATTTCGTGCTGAACATCGGCGACGGGGATGTGGTCCTGGTCCGGCAGATGCCCGAGGGAGCGGGCTTCCGGGAGCTGAATAAAATCGCCTCCTCCATTGAGGAAAGCCTCCGCTCCGGCACGGAGAGCACCGTGGTGGTGGGCATCGGCACCATCGCCACCCATCTGCGGGATTTGGCCAAGTCCTATAAGGAAGCCCAGATTTCCATTGACGTGGGCAAGGTTTTCGACACGGAAAAATATGTCATTAACTACGAGAACTTGGGCATCGGCCGCCTGATCTACCAGCTGCCTACCACCCTTTGCGAGATGTTCCTTCAGGAGGTCTTCAAGAAGAACCCTATCGACGCCCTGGACAAGGAGACCCTCTTCACCATTCACCGCTTCTTCGAGAACAACCTGAACGTCTCCGAGACGGCCCGGAAGCTGTTCGTCCACCGGAATACCCTGGTCTACCGGCTGGAGAAGATCAAGAAGCTGACGGGCCTGGACCTGCGGGAGTTCGACGACGCCATCACCTTCAAGGTGGCGCTGATGGTCAAGAAATACCTGACCTCCCGGGGCATTGATTCCTGATAAGAGCCTGAGCGGCGGACCTCTGTCCGCCGCTTTCTTGTGTGCCGCCGGAAGGCTGTTCCTGGGAAATGAAATGGTATTATCATTTTTGAGAATTCGTGATAAAAGATACACGAAAACTACCACAATAGTTTGGCGGCGCTCCGCATTGACTGAGCCCGTGGTTTATGCTACAATTATATCCGAATTTTGTCGGCTGCCCCCGCCTCTCCCAGTTTTCGACGCCATTTGGAGGTGCCTCTATGTTAGAATCAGAAAGCGCCCTCATTGAATTGAAGGACGTGGAAATGGAATACGACAACGGAACCAAGGCCATCCGGGGAATCTCCCTGCGGATTGACCCCGGCGAATTTGTCTTCCTGGTGGGCCCCTCCGGTTCCGGCAAGTCCACCATCATCAAGCTGCTCACCGGCGAGGTGGAGCCCAACGCGGGCCGGGTTCGGGTCAACGGCTTTTCCACCCGGAACATTTCCGAGCGCCAGATTCCCCTGATGCGCCGGACTCTGGGGGTCATCTTTCAGGATTTCCGCCTGATTGAAAAAAAGACGGTTTATGATAACCTGGCCTTTGTCATGCGGGCCGTGGGAGCCTCCGCCAAGGAGAGCCGGAAGCGCATTCCCTACGTGCTGGAGCTGGTGGGACTGGAGAAGAAAGCCTACAGCTACCCCGACGAGCTTTCCGGCGGGGAGCAGCAGCGGGTGGCCATTGCCCGGGCCCTGGTGAACAACCCGGCCACCATCATCGCCGACGAGCCCACCGGAAACCTGGACCCGGAGCGGTCCCTGGAGCTGATGGATTTATTGGTGAAAATCAACAAGCTGGGCACCACCATGGTGGTGGTAACCCACGAGAAAGACCTGGTGGACCACTTCGGCAAACGGGTGGTCACCATTGATTCCGGCCGTGTGGTCAATGACAGCGTCGGCGGCTATGTGGGAGGACGCATTCATGTCTAAGCACAATTTCGGATATTTTATCCATGAGGGCGTCTCCAACATGTTCAGCCATGGGTTTATGAGCTTCGCCGCCATCGGCATCACCGTGGCGTGTCTTCTCATCATGGGGACCTTCACCCTGGTGGCGGTGAACGCCAACGGGCTTTTGAAGGACCTGGAACGGGAGAACGAGATGCTGGCCTTTGTGGAGGAGGACTTCGCGGAGCCCAAGAACCTCCAGAGCAAGCTGGCGGCGATTCCCAATGTGGCCTCCGTTACCTTCATCAGCCGCCAGCAGGCCATGGAGCGGTTTGTAGAGCAGTATCCAGACGAGGAAATGTTCCGGGACCTGGACCCCAACATTCTGCGGGACCGCTTTTCCATTAAGGTTGCGGATCTGGAACGTATCTCGCAGACGAAGGCGGCAGTGGATGCGGTGGACGGCATTGCCTATGTCAACGCCTCTGAGGAGATTGCCGGTGGCTTCATCACCCTGCGGAACGTAGCGACTGTGGTCTGTGTGGCCCTGATTGCCATTTTGTTCCTGGTGTCCGTGTTCATCATCTCCAACACCATCCGCCTCACCACCTTCGACCGGCGGGAGGAAATCGCCATCATGCGGATGGTGGGGGCTACCAACGGCTTTATTCGCTGGCCCTTCGTCTATGAGGGCTTCCTCATGGGCTTCCTGGGGGCCTCCGTGGCTTTCCTGATGGAGTGGGGCCTCTATGAGGCCGTGGCCCAGGGAGTCAGCACCAGCGACGCTATGCAGCTCATCGAGGTAATCCCCTTCAAAGAGCTCTGGGGCCCTGTGGCGGGCTCCTTCGCGGGGGCGGGCATCTTCATCGGCGTGGGGGGCAGCCTTTCCGCCATTCGGAAGTACTTACAGGTCTGAGGAGGGCGGCATGAAACGAAATTGCAGATGGTTTCTCCTCCGGTCCTTGCCGCTTCTGGCCCTGGCGCTGTGCCTGCTTCTGGCGGACCTGGCTCCCGCCGCTTCGGCGGTGACCCAGGCGGACATCGACGCGCTGAAAAGCGACGCCAAGGGCCTGGCTCAGGAGAAAAAGGATATCCAGGCCCAGATTGACAAGCTGTCCTCCGATATCAGCACTACCATGGAGCGCAAGCGCCTCCTGGACGGTCAGATCGGCGTAACAGAGCAGGAGATCGGCAACAAGGAAGAGGAAATTGCCACCTATGAGGATCTGATTGCCCAGACGGCGGCGGAGCTGGCGGACGCGGAGGCCAGGGAAGCGGCCCAGTATGAGCTTTTCTGCAAGCGGGTCCGGGCTATGGAGGAGCAGGGGAAGGTGGAGTACTGGTCCGTGCTGTTCCGGGCCAACAGCTTTTCGGATCTCCTGGGCCGCCTGGACGTGGTGAACGAGATCATGGAGTATGACCAGCGGGTCATTGACGATTTGAAAATCCTGCAAGCCCTTACCGCCGAAAAGAAAGCGGAACTGGAGGGGCAGAAAACCGCCTCTGAGGAGGCCAAGGCGGAGCTGGAGGCCAAGAAGCGGGACCTGGATTCCCAGCGGGACGCGGCCAACGCCCTGGTGACAAAGCTCCGCCAGCAGCAGCAGGAGCAGGAAAACGCCCTGGACGACCTCTCCGAAGAGGAGGAGCAGGTCCAGGCCCGGATCAAGGCCCTGATTAAGAAGATGGAGGAGGAGGAAGCGGCCCGGCGGGCCGCGGCGGGCCAATCCGGCCCCACCTCCAATCCCGGCGGGTATATCTGGCCGGTAAATAGCCGCTATGTTACCTCTACCGTAGGCGGCCGGGCCTCTCCCGGCGGCATCGGCTCCACGAACCACAAGGGAACCGACATCGGCCGGGTAGGCTACAACAGCAGCATCTACGCCGCCAAGGCGGGACAGGTTATCATTTCCGAGTACTCCAAGTCCTACGGGCATTATGTGGTTGTTTACCACGGCGCGGGCAACACCACCCTATACGGCCATATGAGCAGCCGGAAGGTCAGCGTGGGCCAGCAGGTAAAGCAGGGCGACGTGCTTGGAATTACCGGCTCCACGGGAAATTCCACCGGCCCTCACCTCCATTTCGAGATCAAAGAAAACAATACGATTATCAATCCCATCGCCAAAGGCTACCTCACCGGGGCCACATTTGCAAAGGACGCTTGATTCCGATACATATTCCGGCCTCCCGCCCCATATCATGGGGCGGGAGGTAGTGCTTTTATGGTAGGTTACTTAGCCTTGACGGAGTCCAAGAGGGGACAAAAAAGCGTTCAGATAGAGGAGCGCTTTGTGCTCAAGATGCGTTTTTTACAGGCGGAGATTATACAAAGCCCCCATGGGGCGGTTCTGCGCCGCCGCTGTGTGGCGGCGGGAAAGAAGCTGCGAAAGCGCGGCGTGACTCAGGTTGTGCTGCCGGAGGAGTTCCCCTTCCGGGAGCTGCTGGTGAAATGCGGCCTGCGGCCTGTAGCCACCCTGGCCCTGCGGCGGGCCTTGGCGGCGGACTGGGTCCGGGTAGGGCTGACGGAGAAAGGCTGCCCGGTAGCCGGGGCCCGGGTAGCGGTGTCGGCGGCGGCGCTGACGGGGGAGGCGGTGCGGACCGTGACGGAGCTGTGCCTCCGGCACCGCTATGTGCTGCTGGACCTGCCCTACGGCGGGGAGGAGCTTTGCCGCCAGCTCCGGCGGGAGTACGGCGTGTCGCTGCTGCTGGGCCCCTCCAAGGACCAGATGGAGGGGGCGGAAGCCCTGGTCCTGTTCGACCCCAGGACGGATTTGTCCCTGAAAAATCCCGTGGCCCTGCGGCTCTATGACGAGGGTCAGGCCCTGCCGCCGCTGTCTCTGCCGCCGGAGGCGGAGGAGGCCCTGCCACATGGCGCGGACCGGGGCCAGCTCCTGGCGGTCCTCCGGGAAGCGGGGGTCTTGAAGCGGGAGCAGATCGTTCTGGGGACCGGGAAGGCGGCCGCGGGCGGAGAGGCTTGACATTCCCGAAGTCCTTCTATATAATATCATCTTGTAAAATTGTGCCCTGGGAAAATTCGACTCCCGGCGTGAGGCATAATGAAGAAAGGAACCGTCCGATATGGCAAAAGAATACAAGATGAGTCAGGCTCGTTACGACGAGCTGCAGGAGGAACTGAACTACCTCAAGACCACCCGGTCCGACGAGGTGGCGGAGCAGATCAAGGTGGCCCGGGGCTTCGGCGACCTCAGCGAAAACAGCGAATATGACGAAGCCAAAAACGAACAGGGCAAGCTCTATTCCCACATTGCCGAGGTGGAGGAAATTCTCCAGCACGCCGTCATTGTGGACGAGAGCAGCAACACCGATGTGGTGGCCATCGGCTGCAAGGTAACGGTGGAGGGACCCGATGGCAAGCCCATGCCCACGCCGTATACCATCGTGGGCTCCCAAGAATCCGACCCCATGCACGGGGTTATCTCCGAGGAGTCCCCCTTTGGAAAAGCCCTTATCGGCAAGAAGGAAGGGGAGACCGCCGTGGTGGAGGCCCCCCGGGGAAATATCCAGTATAAGGTTTTGAAGATCGAGCGCTGAGCGTCGTCAGGGAAGGAGAAAAGCATGGCAGAACAAATGAAAAAGCCCGAGATGGACCTGGGCGAGCAGACCAGGGTCCGCCGGGAGAAGCTGGCGGAGCTCCAGGCGGCGGGGGAGGACCCCTTCCAGCTGACCCGCTTTGACTGGGACGCCACGTCCCGGCAGATCAAGGAGAATTTCGACGCCATGGAGGGCAAGCCCGTCAAGGTAGCGGGCCGCCTCATGAGCAAGCGGGGCATGGGGAAAGTGAGCTTCTGCGATTTGCAGGACAAGGACGGCCGCATTCAGCTCTATGCCCGCCAGGACGAAATGGACGAGGCGGTCTATAAGAAATTCAAGAAATTCGACATCGGCGATATTGTCGGCGTGGACGGCGAGGTCTTCCGCACCCAGCGGGGGGAGATGAGCGTCCGGGCGAAGAAGATCACCCTGCTCTCCAAGTCCCTGCTGCCTCTGCCGGAGAAGTTCCACGGCCTCCAGGACAAGGAGCTTCGCTACCGCCAGCGCTATGTGGACCTGATGGTGAACCCGGATGTGAAGAACAACTTCCTGGTCCGGTCGAAGTTCATCAAGCATGTGCGGGACTTTATGGACGGCCGGGGATATATCGAGGTCGAAACGCCTGTGCTGAACACCATTTCCGGCGGTGCTACCGCCCGGCCTTTTATAACCCATCACAACACCCTGGACATCGACATGTATATGCGTATTGCCACCGAGTTGCCTTTAAAGCGGCTGATCGTGGGCGGTATGGACCGGGTATATGAGATCGGCCGCATCTTTCGCAACGAGGGCATGGACCCTAAGCATAACCCAGAGTTCACCACCATTGAGCTGTATCAGGCCTACGCGGATTTTAATGATATGATGGACCTTTTTGAGGACCTGCTGTCATCCGCTGCCCAGAAGCTGCTGGGGACTTATCAGGTACAGTGGCAGGGTGAGGATATTGATTTGACTCCTGGCTGGCCTCGTATGCCCATGCATGAGGCGGTGAAGCAGTATTGCGGCATCGACTTTATGACAATCGGCTCGGATGAGGAGGCGGTCGCCGCCGCCAAATCCATCGGCGTAGAACTGCCGGAAACAGCGGACAAGACCTGGGGCAATGCTCTGTATGAGTGCTTTGATCAGAAGGTGGAAGAAAAGCTGATTCAGCCTACTTTTATCACGATGCACCCTGTGGATGTCTCGCCGCTGGCAAAGCGGTCTCCCAAGGACCCCCGGCTCACCGAGCGGTTTGAGTTGTTTATCTGCCACAGTGAAATGGGCAATGCCTTCTCCGAGCTCAACGATCCCATTGACCAGCGCCAGCGGTTCCAGAAGCAGGTTGAGATGCGGGCCAAGGGAGATGATGAGGCTGGTATGATGGACGAGGATTTCCTTACGGCTCTGGAATACGGCATGCCTCCTACTGGCGGGTTGGGCATTGGCATCGACCGGTGCGTCATGCTGCTGACCGGGGCGGATACCATCCGGGATGTGATTCTGTTCCCCACGATGAAGCCGCTGGACTAAAAATCGGCATTAGAAATTAGAAAAACGGACCATATCGCTGAAAAGCATGGTGTAAATTCAAAAAATTGTTACGAAGTCTGAGATGCACATTTGAATTTTACGACAGTTTTACGACAAACGAAAAGGATTTGGTATGGCAAAAGAAGTACCAGCCTCATGGCTGGTACTTCTTACTATTTTTGATGGGAGCAATTAACATGAGAGAAGGAATTCTAATTCCCGATATGCAGAGCGGACGTGCTGATATCCACTTCAGTAGCGACGACTGCTACGGTGGGCTACACTGTGGCACCACAATGGACATCTGGCTGAACGAGCAATGGGTACCCACCCGCATTGAGATGGACAGCCGCGGCTGGTTTCTGGTCGGCGTTCAGATCGAGACACTGTGGGGACAGAGGGTGCGCATCCGCTGGTGATCAGACGGCAGCACCCTCCAAGGCTGGCTGCAAAGCCGTCAATTTTGCCGAGGCCATTCCAGTATCATGGAGCCAAGGCATCACTTCATCATCCGTCAGCAGGACCG
>Ga0137308_100168_pt1 | contig 120865 bp, 120 predicted proteins | sample Inofrocosms_June_FD_97181 | JGI IMG/M metagenome (GOLD analysis project Ga0137308, IMG submission 97181) | Mouse cecal microbial communities from Vienna, Austria - N-Acetylneuraminic and N-Acetylglucosamine D2O microcosms_June | ecosystem: Host-associated > Mammals > Digestive system > Large... | reverse complement strand
GACACATCCTGTACTCATAAAATAGCGGAGTATGGGATGGATGTGCTTTTTGATTATGGAATCATTTTTCAGATACAAGGCAGATTTTCAACGGCGTAGCGGTGGCTGCGGCTAGAAAATCTAACACGGTAGCTGGAAAATCAGGCAAGTGATATGGCTAGTTATTTATTATTCGTTGTACTAGGCACTGGAATATTCCAAAAACCAGAAGGAATATCTGGAAACATTTCTGGAAAACGGGCGTCTGCCGATCTCTAACAATTTATGTGAAGCAAATATTAAGCCGTTCGCCACAGCAAGGCGGACATGGCCAGAGTCACTGCCCGAGAAATGCTGGTTAGGGCAATAATGGGAGGATATCTTCTTTCCTTTTCCGAACACCGGCCATTCTATGTTTTTTTCTGAACCATGGTATATCGTAATTCGTTTAACCATTTTCCACTTTATAAGAATTCCGCAACATGAATCACCAAATCCGAATAAATACATACGGAAATGTCTTCATTAAAATTGTATTGCCCGGTTTTTTCTTCATGTTCAAAATCATAAACATTTACCGTATGTGTCATAGGATTCACAATCCAATATTCTCGGACACCGGCGGTACGGTATTTAAAAAGCTTAATGCCATAATCCATCTTCTGGGTGGTGGGGGAGACAATCTCAATAATCCAGTCTGGCGCCCCGCAGCAGCCTCTATTGTCGATTTTATTTTTATCGCAGATCACAGAGATATCAGGTTCCACCCAGGTTCTGTCATCTGCGCTTAAATTTACAGCAAAAGGCGCGGGAATAACTTCACATATTCCCTTTTTAGATTTCACATAATTCAGAATGGTATATTGAAGTTCGCTCAATAATTTTTGATGAATAAAATCTGGCGGAGCCATAGCATACAGCTGACCGTCGATCAGCTCTGCACGCTGGCCGTCCGGAAGGCTCCAATAATCATCGGATGAATAAATCTGTTGTTTTTTGGAGAATGGCATATGGTCACGTCCTTTCGTTTTTGAAATATTTCCAAATGCGCATCTTATACGTCATTATACAAATCACCATGGAACAGCTTATCAATAGAGGCCATGACTTTTTTTCGCGAGACTTCATTTGCAGCCTCATTTGCCGCCCTGGTTCCGACCAGTCTCAAAGGCGCTTTCATTCCTATATCTGTAAAGACACCACAGGCATAATCGTAACCATAGCCGCTTTGTTCACCTGAAAAACTCTCGAGCATATGGATGCCATCAATAAACGTTTTCCCAAAAAACACACAATAATCCAAATCCCAGAAAAACAAATTACTATCCTCATCTTCTTTCAAAAGCATTTCATGGAAGCGAACTACCTTTTGCGCCATTCTTTTTGCTTTGGGAAATTTATATCCAAATCGCTCTACTAATTCCACAATTACATCCTGTTCTCTTTCTTTTTCTAAAAATGGATAGCTTACATCTAACTTAATGCTTTTTCTAAAATCAATATCATCCCGCACAAAGCTAATAGCAACTGCAAATAACACTTCTTCAAATACGTCAAAGGTATAATCCTTTTCCGGATCTTCCATCTTCTGGATCATACGTTTCACTTTATGCCTTATAAATTGTATCCCTGCTTTTGTGTCATCCTTCATACCCACAAAAGAGGAAAAACCCTGAAAGAAATGCGGCGGAAAGTGAGCACACAGTATTCCCAGAATATCCGTTTCGTCCAGACTTTCTGGCTTATAGGTAAAACGCAGACCCTCTGCGACCGTATGGCCGGCGGTCTTGCAGAGATAAATCCAATCAGCTTTCCGGGATATATCCTCATCAAAACATACTAGTCTGAACATTGACTCAAAACCTCTCTTTTATACGTATTCTTCACATATTATGATACCACACGATTCATTCCTCTTGGTAAATATTATTATGCTTTTTACTCTATTTATAGCTGCAGGAAAAGACTCCTCTATTTTTAATTCCACAATGATGAATCATCTACTCGCCGGGGCCTTGTAAATAAATTGACGCTGCCTCTGGTGTTTATCAAGTCGCGGATCAAACCGGTTTTGTCCACATAATAATAGTTTTCTATAATAAAATCCTGAAAGAATTCAATACCGATTGGAAGCTTCTTCTTCGTTTCCATAGGAACAGCATCCTCCCTTCTATTTTCATATCATATCACAGAAAAAGTATCATTACAATTGTTTACATTCAGTCGTAACCCGAAACATACTCCCTCCGCCTTCCGTATCCCTCACATCCAGCTCAACCCCCTGTATCTCCGCCAGCTTCGCCGCAACAGACAACCCCAGCCCGAAATACTCCTTCTGCCTGCGGGACGGATCCTGCCTGTAAAACCGGTCAAAAATTAACCGCTTCTCTCCATCCGGAATCCCAGGTCCATAGTCGATCACAGACACCTCAAAATGGGGATGCAGATACTTTGCCCTGATGGTGACAGGAAGCGGGGGCTGGAAACTGAAAGGTTATGCGGACGCAAAAGACAAGGAAAAGTTAAAAGCCGGAGTGGAAGCAGAGATTCGTCTGGGGGCAGGAAAGAAGAAAACAGTGTGGATTGAGTCCATCGCCGCAGAGCGGGCGGCAGGTTCGGGAAACGGAGCAGGGGAAAGCGGTTCTTCTTCTCAGTCTCTTCAATTCTGCTGGTATGCCCGCCTGCCGGAGAACACTGCGGCGGAAAATGGAAATTGATAAACACGAATATGGTGTAACCAAGCGAATAACACTTGTTTTTGTAATGCCGGAATACAGAAATATTGGCATTTTTAAAAAGGATTGATACAAATTCCCCAATAAGGAATATCTGGAGCAACAGACTGAAATTTGCAGAAATCAAAAATGAAAAATAGGTTGTTTCCCAGCTAGAATTTATATATAATATAAGTGGGTTGGATGCTCCTTGGAGTATCTAACCGCACAGCTGGAAATTTTTCAAAAGTAGCCAGAGTAGTTGACGAACATGGAACGGCAGTTATTCTGAAAAATAATGTGCCCAGAGATTTGGTGATTGATTTCAGTAAAGCGGAAAAAGAAAAAATTACCAGTAATGAAGATGCGTTTTCAATATCTGAACGGTTAATAAAACAGAATACGGAAGCATACGAGGTTCTTGCAAAATGAATATTTTAAGCAAAGAACAGGTGCTAAAGCTTCATGCAAGCTTAATAAAAGCCACTGGAGGAAGTGATGGTATTCGTGATGAAGGAATGCTGGATTTGGCGTTAAATAATCCGTTTCCCAAAAGGAGCTAAGTGATGTGATCCTTGCACTGGCGTCTGGTGATATTGGTGAAAAAGAAATCTTACAATGGATTATTGAACATCAACAATAAGCCTTCGACGTTTGAGAGCGAACAATTAACATGTCGCAAAAACTTAAGGAAAGAATCAGGTATGAGTTTTAGCTTCAAAATCGGGATTTATGAAATAGAAAGGGCTTGCTTATGACAACGTTTATATGCTTTGTAATTGCTATGATAATTCTGTATATTATGAGATTGCTTACTGGTGGATTTGATATTACAGAACTAACATCCTATTTACTTATGATGTTGTTATTGGGGACTCATGTATATTTATCCACTAGAAAAAGAGCGATATATGGAATTGTAATACCAATATTTATTGTTGCTTCATTTTATCCGGTATATAAGTTGACAAATCCTGCTGGTATAACACTTGCTGCGCTTATAGGCCTGTATATAATAGCTTTAGGAGGCTGCCTCGGCATTTGGTATAAAGCAAGAAAAAGCGATAAATAAATTCCAATTGAATATATATCACAGGTTATTGAGGCGGAAATTCATTTAAACAGGATTATGCCGCATACGGTCCAGGAGTGGCATTTCCATGAAAAAATCGACGAAAATATTTTGATCACTAAGGGAAAATTACTGTGTAAATATGTAGAGCGCAATGGAATTGAAAAATCCTGTTATGCGGTAAAAAATGATATTGTAAGGGCCTTTCACAGTATCCATACGTTTGAAAATGATACGGATGAAATAACAGAATTTGTCGTATTCAGATTTGTGCCGGACGGTACAGATAAGAGAGAGCTGATAAAGACGGATAAAAAAGTTGTGAAGTGTGAGGAATGATCATTGAAAAGGAGCAAGGCATATGAAAACGGATGACTATAAGGAATATATTTCGGCAGAAACTATGATGGGGCCAAACAGCGTAAGGATATTAGAAGAGCTGTTCCATAAATATCCGCTGCGGCTTCATCCGGATGATGTGGTCCTCGACCTGGGATGCGGGACGGGACTGACAAGTCTTATCATTGCGAAAGAGACCGGAGCGAGAGTTTTCGCAGATGATCTATGGGTAAGCGCGGAAGAAAATGGGAAGCGTTTTGCTGAATGGGGTGTTGGAGAGCAGATCACGCCTGTTTGTGAAGACGCGAATGATCTTCATTTTGAAAAAAAGCAGTTCCGTGCTCTGATCAGTATTGACTCCTATCATTATTTTGCGGGAAGCAAGGGATTTTTTCAGGAAAAGCTTTTGCCGTTTTTGAAAGATAATGGAGTGGTTTTGATCGGGATTCCCGGTCTGAAAGATGAATATACAGGAAGAGTCGAAGAGTATCTTTTCAATTGGCTTGGAGATGAGAGTTATATGTTTAAAAGTCCAAAGCAATGGAAAGAACTCATCGGCAGAAGCGATCGGATCGAGTCGGTGAAAACCTGGGAAATGGATTGCTTTCGCCAGGCGTGGGACGATTGGCTTGCGGCAGATAATAAATTTGCTCTCGGCGACAGGCAGCACTTTGAAACCATCATTAAACCATATACTTGTTTTGTGGGCATTTATATCGGGCTGAAAAAGGCATTGTGATGGGAACCGTTACTACTCACGGTGCCTTGCTTTTTTAACAGCATTAGGATCGGTACGACCGAGTACCGCACGGATAGATTCATAAGGAAATCCTTGTATACTCAGTATCCGAAATGGAGTATACCTTAAAATGATTCAGTCCGGTAAAAAAAGGATTCGTATCAATTTTAAAGAACGTTTTCAGCATATCCATATTCAGGCTTTTACCAAAGCGCGGGGGCCTGGTAAATAAATTGACACCCATATCATATCACAGAAAAAGCCCCATCACTGTATTGGCCGGTTGCCGTACAGCGAGTGCGCGACACTGTGTGGACAGTAACCCGAAACGTACTCCCCCCGCCTTCCGTATCTTCCAGACTCACCTCAATCCCCTGTATCTCCGCAAGCTTCGCCGCGACCGACAGCCCCAGGCCAAAATGCTCCTTCTGTCTGCGGGACGGATCCTGCCTGTAAAATCGGTCAAAAACCAGTTTCTTCTCCGCATCCGGAATCCCCGGCCCATGATCGATCACATACACCATAACAGAAGGAGGCCGATACTCCGCCCGCAGCACAATCCTCCCGGCATTTTCACGCTTCAGCGATGCTGCGGGGAGCTGCTCCATACGCAGTGCGATTCTCACGGCATTTCCACACCTTGGCGCTGCTTTGGGAACCTGCTCCATTTTGCCGTCCTCGCCGGTCGCGCAGTCACGATCCATTCCCACATCCTCCGCCTCTTCTCCACCCAGCCCATAAGCCACTGCGTTATCCAGCAATATGGTAAAAATCTGCCGGCACAATTCCGGGTCAGCCAGTACCTTCGGAATCGGCTCCTCCGGCAATTCCAGCAACAGCTTCCCGTTTCTCGACACACAGAGAGGTTCATACACCTCCAGGAGATTCAGCAGCATTTCATCAATCTCAAAATATTCTTTCCTCACAGCCCATTGCTTTTGATCCGCCGTGGCCAGAAGCAGCAGGTTTTTCACAAGCGAGCTTCCTCTCTGGCATTCCTTTCGAATCACCTCCAAGAGCTTCTCCTGTTCCTTGGGCGCGTCGGCAACTGCGTCAGCGGTACTCCGAATGACCGCAAGGGGGGAGCGCAGCTCATGGGAAGCAGCGGCCACAAAATCCTGCTGTTTTTGGTAAGTCTCCTCCAGAGGCTTCAGAGACCGGCGGACGAACCAGCGCCCGGTCAGGAAGAGAAGCAGGATTCCGATACAGCCGATCAAAATATAAAAAAGGAGAGTTCTCATAACCAGCGCCCGGTTCCCGGAAATATCCTGCAGCAGGATCAGCTTTTTATACCCGCCGGCGGTCTGGATGACCAGAACATTTCCAAGATAAATGTCCCGTGCTTCTCCACGGATCTCCAGCAGAGAACTCTGCAGAAGATTTGAGGAAATGGGATGGGAATGCGGGAAGATCCCTTCCTTTGCAGCCAGGTCTTCGGCGCGCTCGAATAATTTCTCACGTTCCGTTCGTGTCACGTAAGAGCCTGGGAAAAAGAACGGCGAATCATTTTCTTCTATATAAATAGCGAGCTGGTGTTTCTGTTCTAATTGCGCCAGATAGGAATCAGAAAATACAGAGTCGGTCTGCAGCCGGGACATCAAGGTAAAAAGCTGATCCTGAAAAATGGATTTCCGGCGGCTGTCCTGGGATGAGAGAAAGAACAGGAAAGCTGCCGCAAGGATCACGCTTAGGATCAGTCCGGTACTCAGAGTATAAAGAATCACAAATTTTTTTTCAAGCTTTGGAAACATCAAACTCCCTCCATCCGATACCCCAGCCCATGCACCGTAGAGATCACCGTCCGGCTCCCCAGGGCGCGCAGATGCTTTCGGAGAAAATAAATATAGGTATCCAGGTTCCCATCTTCCACGGCGCCGTCCGGTCCCCACACCCGGGAGAAGATCTGCTCCCGGACCAGTGTCTTTTCCGGATTGCGCAGGAAAAATTCCAGCAGCAGCGATTCACGCCTGGAAAGCTGCCGTTCCTCTCCGCCGCAGGTTAAAAGACGATTGTCCGGGTCGAATCGGATATCCAGATAGGAAAGGCTCTGATATTCCGTAAATGCCTGGGGCCTTCTGGAAAGCGCACGGATGCGGGCCAGAAGCTCCTCAATGGCATAAGGCTTCACCAGATAGTCGTCCGCCCCGCAGTCTAGGCCGTCGATCCGGTCATGGATGGTATCCAGCGCAGTGGTCACGATGACCGGAACCGTGATATGATTCTGGCGGATGGAACGCAGGATGGACAGCCCGTCGATCTCCGGAAGCATCCGGTCCAGAAGGATCAGGTCGTAGGCATCCGTCATGGCACGATAGAGCGCCTCGCTTCCGGTGTGGCAGCAGTCCGCGGTATGGTTCCGGACATTCAGCTGCAGCCGCAGCGCTTCACACAGTTCCCGGTCGTCTTCTATGATTAAAATATGCATCTGCTCTCTCCGTTTCACAAGGTTATACCCCAAGGGCATCCATTATGGCTGTTTCACCGGATGCTATGTATTAACAAGTGGCTTGAGTATACCATAGTTTCTGCTGTGAATCAAATGCTATACCGCTATAGATACAGTATACCAGACATTTCTCAAAAAAACCTCAAAAAATTCCCCCATCTTTTCAAAGTTTTTTTGAGAAATCCCCTGTATACTTATCTGCAGGGATTCCCGATCGGGAGATCGTCAGACGAACCCCAATGACCTACGAAGAAAGGAGACTACAACCCATGAATCAAAGAATTTCCTACATAAAGAAAAAGAACCTGCGCCGCCTTCTGGCCACCGTCTTATTCCTTACACTGGCCCTCGCCTCCCTCACCGCCTGCTCCAAAAACGATGCGGATACCGGAAGCAGAAACAACGGCAAGGACAGCACCGGCGCCAACGGCTCCTCCGGCGGTACATCCGCCAAAGGCCGCTACATAGAGGATGATATGGACCTCCCTCTGGCAGACGGCGAAGAGGTTCTGAACCTCACCCGGACAACGGACGGCGCGCCGGTCCTCTTCACCAGAGTAAATGATACCCAGGTGAACCGCTATGAATACAACGGGAAGGACTGGAGCAAGACCGCTCTGGACTGGCTCGCCCGGGTCTATCCGGACAGTGAGGTCATTCCCATGGAAGTGCAGGAAACCGCCGAAGGGGTACAGTATGTGCGCGGAATGGATGAGGAGCAGACACACATTGCCAGGGGCGGGAACGGACAGGAGGGGGAAGAGCTGCAGATTCCTTATCTGACAGAGCAGGCCGAGATCGGATACCCCATCATAACCGGGATGCTCGTGGACGATGCCGGCAATTACTGGCTGCAGTCGCCCTACGAGGGAACTGCCGCGGTGATTGCCGGAGATACCCTGGAGGTATTGGAAGAACTTCCGACATCCCAGCTCCTTTCCATGATGGACCGGCTCATATTCCAGGGAAATGGTATGGTAGCGGTCAATACGGAGGACAATGTATACACGGTCTATGAAAAGAACCGGGAGCAGCAGGGAACATTTTCTGTAAAAAAGAAAGGCGCGGCCTGGATGTGCGGCGGAGAAGACCACTGGTATTACATTTCCGAAGAAGGAATTACCCGGCTTACCTTGGGAAATGATACCCAGGAAGTGATCATGGACGGCAGCCTGGGCGCCATGGGCTCCACTGTGAATCAAGTTATGGGTGCTGTCCGGGGAAATGAGGATGATTTTTATATTCTTTACTATCAGCAAAAAGCAGGCACCCACAGCCTAAAACGCTATGTATATGACCCTGAGGCCGCGGCGGTTCCGGAAACTACATTGCAGGTATTCGGACTGTCGGACAGTGATACGGTCCGCGAGGCAGCCATCGGTTTCCAGAAAAAGCATCCGGACGTGAAGGTCGAGTTTACCACCTCCGGAAAACAGGCCGGGGAAGTGACGTCAGACGATATCCGCACGCTGAATACAGAGCTGCTCAGCGGAAACGGCGCGGATGTGCTTCTGCTGGACGGACTTCCGATGAATGCCTATATTGAAAAAGGAATCCTTGCGGATCTGTCGGAGACAGCAGAGGAGATCATGGAAGCCGACACGTATCTGGAAGATATTTTGAAAAATACCGCTCAAAAGGACGGAAAGCTTTACGGGCTTCCGATCAAATTCGGCGTACCCGTTTTATATGGTAATGAGGATGCAAAAAAAGCGCTGGAATCCTTTGACAGCCTGAAAGCGTTTTTGGAAAAGGATCCTCAGGCCAGCGTGTTTGGTCTGGCGGACAGAGAGTATATCCGGGACTTTCTGTTCCAGATCTATCAGGACGAGCTGTTTGGAGAGGACGGCAAGGTGGATCAGGAAAAACTGGCGGAGCTCCTGGAACTGGCAGGAAAAATTGTGGAAAATGCGAAAGCATCCTTGTTTGAGGAAAATCGGAGAGAAGACGAGTCAGGCTATAGCAGAGATCCATTTACCAATCTCGGCGCGGAGGGAATCCTCAATCATCCGGAAGGGGCAGCTACCGCCAGCATTCACAGCGTTACTGATATGATGATCCCATATACGGTCATGCGGCAGAAAAGCCTGACGCCGGAAACAATCCGGGGATTCTATCAGCCGGTTGGAGTGGTGGGAATTAACCAGAATACGGCTCAAATGGAAATGGCGAAGGAATTTGTAACGTATCTGCTTTCCCAGGAGGTACAGTCCGCACAGCTTGACGACGGATTTCCGATTTTGGAGTCCGCGCTGCAGGATAAAAAAGATGAAGTAAACAGTGACTACGCATCCAGCTTTTATATGATGAGCAGCTGGAATTTTGAAGGGGAAAAGTTGGAACTGGAAGCCAATTTCCCGACCGTGGAAGAGGTGGAAGGCTTTATCGAAATGTGCGGCACATTGACCAGGCCGGCGGAGCAGGAGCGGATCATCTGGAATCTGTATCAGGAGGAAGCAGATCAATATCTGGGAGGCGAGATTGATGCAGAAACAGCAGCGGAAAATATCGCCCGGAAGGTGGATACCTACCTTGCGGAGTGAGAAGATGCCGCACCGGTACATACGATGTCGGGATGCGCTGTACCGGCAAAGTTCAGGAGAATCGGGGAGCAGAGGTCTGCCCGGCCGACATCTGGGAAAATCCGGGAGCAGAGGACTCTCCTATCGGGAATTGAGGGAGGCATGGAGCGGATATCTCTTCCTGCTTCCCAGCCTCCTGGGTACAGGCATCTTTGTCCTGATTCCGTTTCTGGATGTATTCCGGAGATCCTTTTTGCGGGCCGTTGGAAGCGGATTTGTGGGGATGGAAAATTACCGTCAGGTCCTGACCAACGAAGCATTTCGCCGGGCGGCGGGCAATACGGCCCGGTTTATGCTGTTCTGCCTTCCCATCCTGCTGGCATTGTCCCTGTGCATGGCGGTCCTGGTCTGCCAGGTCACTCATTTTCAAAGGTGGATCAAGACTGGATTTCTTATGCCTATGGCGATTCCGGCAGCATCCGTGGTTATCTTTTTCCGAATGCTGTTTGACCAGAAGGGCTGGCTGAATCTGCTCCTGCGGCAGATGGGGCTGGCCGGGCAGGACTGGCTTACCTCCGGGCGGGCGTTCTGGGTGCTGTCGGCCTGTTATATCTGGAAAAACCTGGGATATGACATGATCCTCTGGCTGGCCGGGCTGGGGGCCATCCCGGAAGAGCAGTACGAGGCCGCGAAGGTGCAGGGAGCCGGGGCATGGGCCTGTTTTCGCTATATCACGCTGCCCCAGCTAAAGGAAACACTGTTCGTTACGGCGCTGCTTTCTTTTGTCAATGCATTTCGGGTGTTCCGGGAAGCCTACCTGCTGGCAGGCGAATATCCGCATGAAAGCATTTATATGCTGCAGCATCTGTTCAACAACTGGTTCGTCAATCTGGATATCCAGAAAATGACTGCGGCTGCGGTTATGCTGGTGATCGGTACGGGGGCAGTACTGTTCGGATTTCGGAGAACGGGAGGCGGGGAAGGATGAAGAGGAGGAAGATGGCTGCCGGATCAGAAAGCCTCGCAAGACAAGTGCTTTAAAATGATGTGTAAGGGAAGGTGACGGATTTGGTGGAAAAAGGGAAGCGCAGGGCCGCAAAATGGGCAGTATGGATCCTGTTATGTACATTTGCCGGAATCATGGTGCTGCCTCTGCTGATGCTGTGCTCGGATTCCCTGATGGGAAGCCGGGAGCTGGAGGAGATCTGCGGAGCCGTGCTTGGGGGTCAGGGAGAAAGGGCCGGATTCCGCTTTTTTCCAAGTTATCCGACACTGAGGGCCTATGTCCGCCTGCTGCTGGATTCTCCGGAATATTTTACCGCGTTCTGGAATTCCATGCTGCAGACGATGGGCGTGCTGGCAGGGCAGCTTTTGACCGCGGTTCCTGCGGCATGGGCATTTGCGAGATTCCGGTTTCCCGGGAAAAAAATGCTCTGGTTTTTGTATATGCTGCTGATGATCCTGCCTTTTCAGGTGACTATGGTTTCGGGCTACCTGGTCTTAAGCGGGGCGCGGCTCATGGACACCCACTGGGCGGTCATCCTTCCGGGAATATTTTCCACGCTGCCGGTGTTCATCCTGCGAAAAACATTTGCCGGGCTTCCCGGGGAAGTGGTGGAGGCGGCCAGACTGGACGGCGCGGGAAATGTGCGGATTTTTCTGAATATCGGGCTTCCCCTCGGGATGCCGGGGATCTTTTCCATCCTGATCCTGGGATTTCTGGAATACTGGAATGCCATCGAGCAGCCGATGACCTATCTGAAAACAGAGGCGAGGTGGCCCCTTTCGCTGTATCTGCCTCAGATGGTTAGCGCAGAGACGGCCTCTGCGTTTGCCGCGTCCATCGTCACGCTGCTCCCGGCAGTGCTCTTATTTTTGTCAGGCCAGGAGTATCTGGAGCAGGGAATCGCGGCATCCGGAATGGAGAGGGCGGGTAAGCTGAAAAAAGTGGAGAGCGGGTAAGCCAAAAACAGTAGGAGGATTTGCGGATTTGGACAGAAAAATAAAACGGAGAGCATGGGTGCTGGCCGGATTCCTGATCATGATGATAATCTGTACCATTCTTTCCAGGGCAGCGGCATCCGTGCTGGTGGCCCAGGTTCAGGTAGAAAAGCTGGGGCGAGGGAAGCTGTCGTACTCTTACGGCGGAAATGGGACTGTAGTGCCGGAACAGGAAAAAACCATATTTTTATGGGCGGGCCAGCAGGTAGAATGGGCGGCGGAGACAGGAAGCGCGGTGAAGGCCGGGGAATGCCTGATCCAATTCCGTATGGAATATCTACAGCAGACCATCCGGAGCAAGCAGGCAGAGCTGGCGCAATTGGAGATCCAGGTGCGGCAGCAGGAGATTGCGGCCAGGGGAACCGTGCGGGTGCCGTCGGCGGAGAGGGCGCTCCAAAATCTGGAGGATGCGCAGAAGAAGCTGGAAGATGCCCAGGAGAAGGAAATGAAGGCGCGGGAGGAATATGATCAGTTTGACGGAAGCGGGTTGGCCGGAGTATCCAGTGGACGGTTCGGGGAGAGTGCGGGTCAATCTGGAGGAGTAATTGGAGGCCGAAATCCAGAAACATCTGAAGAGATGCCTGGTATTCAGGATCCCGACAATTCCGAAGAGGATCCAGGGAACGTGCTCCCGGACAATTCCAGTGATATCTCCTCCCGGCAGCAGGAGTTGAAAGCAGCGCTGGAGCAGGCTCAGGCAGATGTGGAAGCGGCTCGGCAGGCTGCCGACCAGGCCCGGATAGAGTATCAGTTTGCATTAAAAGAGGATTCCGCCCAGAATACCAATGAAGCCAATTCCATCCAGTCCGCGCAGCTGGGCGTCCAGTCTTTGCATGTGCAGGCTGATAAGGCAAGGCGGGAATTGGAGGAACTGACCGCCTATCAGAACGCAGGCGGAAGGATCTGCGCGGAGGAGGACTGTACCGTCTTAATGTCCGGTGTGCAGACAGGGACATTTACCACAGGCGCGGAGGTTATGGTAACTGGTATCGGGGGCTGGAAGCTGAAGGGATTTGCGGATGCGAAGGATAAAGAGAAGCTGAAGGCGGGGACAGAAGCTGAGATCCGTCTGGGCGCGGGGAAGAAGAGAACGGTGAGGATGGAGTCTGTCTCGGCGGAGCGATCCGAAGGTTCGGAAGGCGGAGCAGGAGGAAGCGGATCAGATTCCGGGTCCCTGCAGTTCTGCTGGTATGCCCGCTTGCCGGAGAATACTGCGGCAGAAAATGGAAATACATTTACCTGGAATGTGAATGCCGCCTCGGATCAGGAATACGAGCAGATCATTCCGCTCAGCGCGCTGCGGGAGGACACTGCCGGGGCATTCTGCCTGATCCTTTTGGAAGAAAAAAACATGCTGGGAACGGTGCAGACTGCAAAGCGGATTCCTGTAACCGTATTGGAAAAGGACGCGCAGAAGGCGGCAGTCACTTCCACTCTGAAAGAATCAGACCAGATCATTGCTTCATCAGAAAAATATGTAGAGGAAGGAGAACGGGTTCGGATCAAAGAATGAAGGAGATGCTTCAAAAACACAGATATATGCTCCTTGTGCTGCTGCTTTTTATCTCTGCAAATATTTTCGCGGCGTCCCGGCTGCTGTTCCTGAAAGACTATGCGGATCTGATCGCCCTGTGTTATCCGGAGGGAACTCTTCCGGTATCCTCCTGGGAGCAGTTCGAGCAAAATGACGCAGATGAGGAGGAGAAACAAAAAGAGCTGTTCTCCCAGGCGGGGATCTGGAAATCCCTGCGAGAGATCACGGTTTCAGAGGAACAGACCGGGCGTGAGCAAAAGGTTTCCTGTTATCAGATCAGGGGACAGACCGCAGCGGTTTTGGGGAAGGAGCTGGTCTGCGGAAGATATTTCGTGGAAAATGAGGACCATGTCTGCCTCCTGGATCGGGATACCGTTCGGAAATTATTTGGCTCGGAGGATGTATTGGGAATGGAGGTTCGGATCCATGGAGCAGGATGGCAGATCATGGGAGTGCTGGACGGAGACCGGGCGATCTGCGTGATTCCCTCCGGGAAATCCGGCAGAGAGCCAGTTTCAGAAGGGGCAGTTTCCGGGGGAGACAGCGGTGGAAATGGAGGAAATGGCGGAGGGTCAGCCACAGGAGAAAACGTTAGACTCGGAGAAAGTGGCGGGGGATTAGCCGCCGGAGGAAATTCTGGCTCCGGAGGAGCGGCAATGACCGGAAATGCAGGAGGCGGCTTTGACGGAGCGGCAGTGCGGAAAAAGGAAATCGGACAGTCCTCCAATTTGACATTTAGCCGGATAGAGGCATTATTCGGCAGCTCGGGGGGCCAGAGGATGGACGGCCAGCTGTATCATGTGACAGCATGCTTTATTTATTTCGGCATACTCGGGCTGATTTTTATGATTGCAGGAATCGCTTGGGGAAGGAGGACGCGTCAGAAATGGATGACTGCGGCAGGCATGGCGGCAGCAGTGGGGATCCTGTGGCTGGGAATCCGGTATGCTGCGTCCGGCAGCGATTATCTGCCAACCTACTGGTCAGACTTCGAATTTTTCAGCCGCATTTTCCAGGAAAAGGCAAGACAGATCGGAGAGCTCGCTTTACATCAAGAATTTTCCGTTTGGCAGAATATTTTTCGGGCGTGGCAGCAGGTGATCGGGGCTGGGATTTTTGATTGTGTGCTGTGTATCATTTCAGTTTTCGGAATGATGGAAAAATGAAATTGGCAATGATTGGCTGAGCAGGCGTGTTTCAGTAGAGACACCTGCTCAGCTTTTTGCTTTATTAGGAAACTTCTCCATTAAAAATCAAAAGTCACGTTCTCGCCATCATAGGAATCAATTCTGGAAGAGGCGATGGTGGGATGTCTAAAATACCTGCTGATATATGCTACCACCGTATCAGGATCACAAAGGTTTGGCTTGACATAGGCACGTTATAAATGGACTAGGTCGAAATGTGGCATCCCTGTTTCTGTCCCGGAAAAAGCCAGTCGGATCTTGTGGCGGAGGAGTATTGGACATGTTGCCCATAAATGCCTATTCAATTATGTTAAATATGCATAAAGTGATCTTATTGACATTAAAAATGTAAGATGTTATAATTAATTCATAGTTTGAACGAATTAATTATATAACAGAATGGAGTGAATTTACATTAATAAGAAAGTAGAGAAAAAACACAATTTGATGCTAGTAATTGAAATGCTCAGAAGGTATGGGGTTATGTCACAGGCAAGGTTAAAGGAATACTGTGATTTACAGGCGTCTACAATTTCATATTTGGTCAATGATCTGAAAAAATGCGGGCTGATCAAAGACGCGGAGCAGGAGCAGCGGGAAGGTAAGGTTGGAAAGCCGGGAAACCTTTTAGCTCTGAATAATGATATGGCTTCCTTTCTGGGGCTGTATGTGGAAGATAACTGGATTGATACATATTGGATCGGGATTGACGGAAGGATATTGGAGTATAAAAGAGAAAAATATGGAGAAAATTCTGTAGAAAGCTCTATTATTGAGACGATCCAATATAATATGTCTGCTCACGGAAGTATCAAAGGAATCGGAGTTGCGGTCAAAGGGATTGTTCAGACAGATGGGACAATTAAATCGGGGAAAAGATATGGAAACTGGGATGGGAAAGACGCCTGGAATTTTGAGGGGCTTGCAAATGACTTGAAGAAGCAGTTTTCAGAAATTCCATTCATCGTCGAAAATGATGCCAATTGTGCGGCGGAACTGTTTCACTATAACACGAAAAGAATTTATTCGAATTGTGTGACGTATCTGTTGAATCAAATGCCATTCGGAATAGGGTGCGGTTTGATTTTACGCGGCCAGTTATACAGGGGGGGAAATGGCTCGGCAGGTGAAATTTTCGAAAAAGGTGGATTGATGAGAAGCCTTGCCGGAGACAGGAATGCAGGACAGCAGAATACGGAGACAATGATACAGGCCGTTATGCCGCACATACTGACAACGGGATATCTTCTGAATCCGAATTGTATTGTCCTGACAGGCAGTTGTTTTGAAAAAATAACAGATCAGGAATTGGAAATAATCAGAAAGATGCTCGAGGATGTGCCTGTAAAAGTGGAAATATTGTCAGGACAGGATCTGCTGAATCCGGCACAGGGAGCAGCACTTTTTGCAATTGACCGGTATGCGGCGGATCTGGTCGGGGAGGTGACACAACGGTGAAGTATAAGGCGACAGCAGTATATCTTTTAAAAAAGTTGATAAAGATGCTAGTAACAGTATTTGTGGTTACAACTATTATTTTTTTCTTGATACGACTGATGCCTTCAAACCCGGTACAACAGTACATAGAGGAGCAGATGGTCCAGTATGGCCTTACGTATGAAGATGCACAGATGCGGGCATCCTTTTTGTTCTCCATGGATTTGGACAAGCCTTTGGTCAGCCAGTATTTTGAATATCTGGGCAAAGTGGTTCGTCTGGACTTTGGAGATTCGCTGCTTTCGCCGGGAGTGCCCGTAATGACGATCATTGCCGCAAGGCTTCCGTGGACATTGTTCACAGTAGGGACGGGCCTTCTGCTTTCTTTTATCGTAGGTGTTACGATCGGAGCTGCTATGGCATTTAAACGTGACAAATGGTATGAACCGGTGATCAGCGGAATTGCATCTTTTCTCAGTTCTGTTCCGGATTTTCTTATAGCAATTACACTGCTCTTGATTTTTGGGGTGATTGAATGGGGAGGAAAAGGGACCTTGGTTCCGATTTTCATGTTGAGAGGAAATTACAGCATGGGAGTCAGCCCAGGATGGAATCTGCCGTTTATCAAAGATATTTTGCTACATGCAGCACTCCCTGTTTTTACGTATATGCTTTCTCAGATCGGAATCTGGGTGCTGCTGATGAAGGGGTGTACCACAAGCTGTTTGAATACAGACTATGTAACCGTTGCGAAGATCAGGGGGCTTAGTTCAGGGAGAATACTATTTTCCTATATTGGGCGGAATGCAATGCTTCCCATTGTAACAGAGTTCGCAATGCGCCTGGGATTTATTGTCGGGGGCGCGCTGATTGTAGAACAATTATTTGTCTATCAGGGAATTGGTCTGGAGCTGCTGAATGCGACAAATGGGAGAGACTATCCATTGATGCAGGGAGTATTTCTGATCATGACAATTTCAATCGTAGTATGCAATTTTTTGGCAGAGGTTTTTTACGTTGTGCTTGACCCAAGAATTAAAGTGGAGGGAACATAAATGGATAAAAGAAAGTCGAATTACACGACGATTTCTCAATCAAGCAGAATGAAGAAAATACTGACCCAGATGAAATTTGCGATATTGCATGACAAAGCCGGATTCGCGGGATTTTGCATTTTGGCTGTTATCATTGTCATTTCGTTTCTGTCACCGGTCGTATTTCCTTTGGATACACGGTCAGACCCTTCGAAAATCATGATGCAGCCAAGCTTACAGCATATTCTTGGAACGGATTATCTTGGAAGAGATATCTGGGCGCAGATCGCGAACGGAGGAAGGGAACTGATAATTTTTTCTTTGATTGCAGCATTGATCGGAATCATTCTGGGTGCGTTTCTGGGCGCGTTTTCAGCAGTGGTCGGCGGAATATTTGATGAGTTATTAAGCTTTTTTGCTGATGTTTGGCTTTCCATTCCAAGATTTCCGCTTCTCGTGGTGATGTCTGGTTTTGTGAGATTAAACAGTCTGACCCTGGCGATCGTATTGGGGATTTTGTCCTGGGCAGGTCTGTACAGAACCGTTCGCGCAGAGGTGCTTTCTCTGAAAGAAAGAGAATTTGTAGAGGCGGCGTTCATGCAGAATCTTAGTAAGAGACATATCATTTTAAAAGAAATCATGCCGAATCTGATGGGATTTATTGTAGTCAATTTTACACTTTCCATGCGTGCGGCTATCTATTCGCAGGTTGGCCTGGTATTTTTGGGATTGCTTCCGCTGGAGCAGAATTGGGGTGTGATGATCAATCAGGCATGGACACAGGGGGCAATTTACAATTCGGATTCATTGGCGTATATTCTTGCGCCGACCATAATGATCTGCCTGCTGATCATGTCCTTAGTATGGGTAGGAAAAGCACTGGAAGATGTTTTCAATCCTGCGCTTAGAAAGTAGGAGGTGACAAAATATGAGCAGTATAGATAAAAATTCCTTCCTGTTTCAGGCGGAAAATATCAGTATTTCTTACAAAACAAAGCGGGGACTTCTCAAAGCTGTACAGGGGGCCTCTTTTTCGATACGGTCCGGAGAGGCGGCCGCGTTGATTGGGGAATCCGGCTGCGGAAAAACTACGCTGGCATCTTCGATAGTAAGGGCATTGCCAAACGCTGCGTCAGTAACTGACGGCAGATTATTATTCCGTAAACAGGATGGACAGGGAGTGAACCTGCTGGATCTGAATAGGAAAAAAATGAGGCGGGTTTTGTGGAGCGATATTTCTATGGTGTTTCAGGCGTCTCAGAGCTCTTTTAATCCGGTGCGGAAAATCAGCACTCAGTTTATTGATACGGTAAAGGCGCATAATCCGGAAAAAAGTAAGGAAGAGATTCTGAAAAAATCCGGTGAGATTCTGGAAATGGTTATGCTGGAACCGGACAAGATCCTCAATGCATATCCCCATGAAATATCAGGCGGTATGAAACAGAGAACGTTGATCGCATTGGCGCTTTTGCTGGACCCTCGGCTTGTTATTCTGGATGAGCCAACAACAGCGTTGGACCTTCTGACACAGGAAAAGATTCTGGAGATGCTGAAGCGGTTAAAGGTACAGATGAATTTCAGCCTGCTTTTTATTACGCATGACCTAGGCATCGTATCGGAACTGGCGGATTATGTTGTGACGATGTATGCGGGCAGGATTATAGAAAAGGTTCCGGTCCGGGAGTTTTTCGAGGAAGCAGCCCATCCTTACAGCCGGGGACTGATCAAAGCGATTCCGAGGCTGACAACAGAAAATTCGGAGCTGTATTCTATTCCGGGATCACCTCCGGATATGATCGACGACCTGCCCGGATGCCCATTTTATCCTCGCTGCAGCCGAAGGGAAGATATCTGCAATAAAGAAATGCCGGAAATGCAGTGTGCGGGGACAAGAGAACATCTCTGTGCGTGCTGGCATCCAGAGAAAGGAGTTCTGAGCAATGGGTGATTTGATGCGGCTTTGCGGGCTTGGAAAAGCTTTTCCGCAGAGACAAAGGAATGAGATCACGATCTTAAGAAATATTACGATTACCATGAGGGAGGGGGAGACCGTGTGTGTTCTGGGAGAATCCGGCTGCGGGAAAACCACCCTGGGAAGGATTGTGGCAGGTGTCTCAGACTATACGGCGGGCTCTTATAGATTTCAGGGAAAAGAAGTCTCTGAGATGTCAAAGGAAGAGCGGAATCAATTCAGAAACAGTGTGCAGATGATCCATCAGAATCCCTACGAATCCTTAAATCCTACGATGATGGTTTTTGATATCATAGCAAATCCCATCCGGCGCCACCACAAGATTGTGAAAATAGAAGAACTTTATGAGAAGGTGACAGAGCTGTTAGAAACAGTAGGTTTGACGCCGGTAGAAGATTTTGTGGATAAGTATCCGGCCTTTCTTTCCGGCGGGCAAAGGCAGAGGGTGTCAATTGCCAGGACTCTGGCAATGAATCCGAAGCTGATCGTAGTAGATGAAGCAACAAGCATGGTAGATACGTCACTGAGAATCAGTTTGCTGGGTACTTTAAAAAAGATTCAGGAGGAGACAGGCGTCTCTTATTTCTTTATAACGCATGACCTTGCGCTCGGGAAATATTTTGCGCAGGGACAGAAGGCGGTCATCATGTATCTTGGACAAATCGTAGAGGAATGTTCGATGGAGCGATTGGTCGAATATCCCTGTCATCCTTATACAAAGGCGATCCTCTCGGCAGCGGTTGGAAGCAGTGATATTTTGGAAAAGGATCAGGGAAAAAAATACAGGCTTACAGGTACGGATAACCCTTCATTCAAAAATCTTCCGTCAGGCTGTCCGCTGCATCCGAGATGTCCTCAGAAAATGGCGGGGACATGTGACGTAAAAATACCGGAATCTGCCAAAGCAGAACAGGGGCATTATGTGAGATGCCATTTATACGAGGAGGAAAGGCAGAGATGATTAGGTTTGCAAAGTTTATATTTACAGTCGGGGCGCTGATTTGCTTTTGCTCCATTTTATTCGGAGTTTATCTGAAAAAAGGCGAACCGGAATACTATATGAACGTTATAAATGTGATACTGGGTGTCACGATGCTCCTGACATCAGGCTTTTATTTGAAATACAACCACCACAAACAAAATAAAAGGAGGAAATGACAAAATGATGAAAAAAAGAAGAATTGCTCTTGGAATCGCATGTGTGATGCTGGCAAATGCAATGTTGGCAGGGTGCGGAAAAAGCGGGAATGAAGTTTCCGATGAGAATACAAATACACAGACAGCAGTGGAACAGAACAGCGCAAAAGCAGCATTTGTCGGCGGATGGCCATATTCCACGATGCCGACAGGACATTTTAATATGTTCAGCGCTAATGCGATTGAACTGAAGTTCTACAGGGAACTTCATCAGCTTCCTCTTGCCACATATGTTGCATCGGAAGACGCATATGAACCGATGCTGGCAGAAAGCTGGGAAATTTCGGAGGATGGGACAGAGTTTCGGGTAAAGCTTAGGGAGGACGTCTCATGGAGAACAGAAGAATCATTTACCTCAAAAGATGTATGGACAACATTTATGATATACCGTCTGGTAGGAAATCCGGTATGGAATTATGTCAGCGATATGGAAATCGTTTCGGACAATGAAATCGTATTTTTTGTGAAGAAGCCGACTACATTGATTCTCAGATATGTCCTTAGAAAACCAATGGTGGACTACCTTACATATGGAGAATACGCAGATAAGGTGCAGACGCTTTTGGATGAAGGAAAAACGGAAGATTCAGAGGAATGGACAGAGCTGGCAAACGATTTTAATCTCTATAGACCCGATTGCGTGAATGCCACCGGACCGTATTATCTGGATAAGGCCAATATCAGCGAGTCGAATATCGAATTGCTGAAAAATGAAAAATCCTTTCTTGCAGATACCGTTCAGTTTGATAAAGTCATCGTTTATAACGGTGATGTGGCAGATCTGACACCGCTTGTTATGAATGGGGAAGTTGATTTTCTTACACATCAGTTTCCGGTTTCTACAATGGCGACATTTGAGCAGATGGGTTATGAGACGTTACAGGTACCGGGAGTCGATGGCATGGCCGTATATTTTAATGAAGCGGTAAAACCCCTGGACAGGAAAGCGGTGCGTCAGGCGCTGGCATATGTGATTGACAGGAATCAGGTTGGAGAGCTGGCGCTTCCGGAGGTTTCACGCGGGACAAAATATGTATCCGGGCTGGGAGACAGCCTGACAGAAGAGTGGGTAGATGTTTCGAAACTGATTGACTATTCCGCAGACGAAACAAAGGCAGAAGAATTGCTTCAGAAAGCAGGACTCAGTAAAAACAGCAGCGGACAGTGGATGAGGGAAGACGGAACGGTATTTACACTCAGCCTTCAATGTCCGATGACATGGGCAGACGCATCCACTGCGGCAAGTGAAATAGCCCAGCAGCTCACGGCATTTGGTATTAAGACGACTGTGGAAGGAATTGACGAATCCATGAGGCAGAGTAAGATCAATGAGGGCGATTATCAAATGGCGATGTCCTTCTTTGGCTCAGGACAGCCTCATCCAATGTTCTCTTATGAGACTCCTCTGGTCATGAGCGGCAAAGGACTGAGCTATGAAATGGTACAGGATACAGATAGCTGCGGACAGGTTGATCTGAATGTGCTGCTGACAGAGGCTACCAGCGGATGGGAAGAGGAAAGCCAGCGGGACGCGGTAGAGAAGCTTGTGCTGACTGTAAATGAAACCGTACCGTATCTTCCGGTTTATACAAAATGGTCTAAGTATATTACAAGTAATGGAATGAGAACTGATTGGGGAACGGATGATAGTGTCTATAAAAACAGTGCGGGAGATGACAACTTTGCTGTGATTAAGATTTTGAACGGGGAATTGAAGCCTGCAAAATAGGAGGAAAAAATCCGGTTCTGTGCAGTTCTGGCATGGAACCGGAGGAAGACTATATATGAAATGTAAACATGAATTAAGATGGGTGCAAAAAGGAGAAAAAGGGGAAGAATTTGCGGCATTCAAGCTGGATATGGAGAAGCAGGTTCAAAAAAGATTGGAATCAGCGCTAAAGCACATTCCAACAGATGAACATTCAGAGAAGACGTTAAGGATAAGAATTAAAAATAAAAAAGCCCGGGATTCCGAGTCATACGAAATGAGGATTGCAAAGCACACGGTAGAAATCCAGGCGGACAATTTAAAAGGGGCTTATTTTGGAATTAAGGCTTTGAAGCTTCTTCTTGGATTTGGAGGTCATGTTCTGACTTATGGCACGATCAGGGAGGAACCGGATTTTGCAAACAGGGCTGTTATGCTGGACGTATCCCGCGGGAAAATGCCGGAGATTGAATATTTAAAGCATCTGGTCTGCGTTCTATCAGATCTTGGATATAATATTTTACAGATTTATTGTGAGGATAAACTGTTTCTACCGAAACACCCGAATCTTGGAAAACTGACGGGTGCTTATACGGAAGCGGAGATCCGGGAGTTGGATCGGCACTGTTGCCGTCATTTTATGGAACTCCAGCCATGCATCCAGACGTATTCGCACATGCATGGAGTTCTGCGTACTCCCGGATACGAGATGCTCAGCGAAAATCAGGACTTGTTTTCCCTGGCGGCAGGAAAGGAGGAGGTCTATGAATTTCTGGAGGAAGAACTGGCAGAGGTTCTTCCGTGGTTTTCATCTAAAACAGTAAATATTACGATGGACGAAGCCTATGATCTGGGAACCGGACATTCCAGAGAATCTGTTGAAAAAAAAGGAAAGACGGCGGTATTTGCCGAACATATCAAACGGGTGATTGAAATTGCCGAAAGGCAGGGTGCGGAAAAGGTCATGATGTGGGGAGATGGCGTGGTCAAGTATCCGGAGCTGCAAGAGCAGCTTCCGGACGATGTAATCCTGATAGACTGGAATTATAATCCGCAGTCGGAGTATCCGTCTTTGAATGCCTTCCATGAAGGAAGGCATGAATTTTGGGCGGCGGCAGGAGTGAGTACGTGGAATTCTATTTTTCCCAGAGTATACAATATGTACCAGAATATCATTGTATATTCCAGCCAGGCGAAGGAAATGGGGGCCGAGGGCTTTATGCTTACGGACTGGGGCGATTATGGGCACTGTCAGCCTTTGGGGCTGAGTTTGTATGGTTATCTTCTGGGCGGGTGTCAGGCATTTCATGCGGAAAGGATAGATGCAAAATTATTTGAAAAAAAGATGTGGCCGGCGATTTTTCAGGACAAACGGCTGCGCAGGGCATTCCGCTTGCTGATGGATTCGAATTTGTCTCCTGGTTTACAGACCGGATTTAAAACGATGACGATCTATTATTTCTTTGATGATATGATGGATGGGCTTTCCATGCATGGGAACAGCCGCTATCCGTATATTCCGGAGGAGTCATTTCATACATTGGCGGAACAGGGAGAAAAAGCCTGCCAACTTCTGGATGAACTACTGGATGAAAAAATCTGGGAAAGTACAAAGTATATAGACCAAAGCTGGAAGGAGCTTTTTGGAGAAAAATTCTTGTATGAATTGAAGCTTTCGGCATGGATGACTTGGTTTACAGGAAAAAAAGGGATGCTCGCATATGAAATCAAAAAAAATCTCCGGAAAAAAGAAGTCCGGCCGGAAATCATTCTGAGGCAAATATGGGATATCCGTTGTTTATATGCAAAATGGCTGGAAATCAGAGACTTTTTCCAAGAGGTGTGGCTTCTGCGCTCGAAAAGAAGTGGAATTGAATCCAGCCTTTCTCTCTTTGACGGGGCAGGGATGCAGCTTAAAAAGACTGCAGAGTGGCTTGCGCTGCAGCGGGAAGCGGGTTTGGAAGGAAAAACTGCGGACGGGGAGCTGGAAACCTACCTGGCAGGGAAAGACTATGGTATTTTGTGGACCGGAGATTTTAAAAATATGTGGGATCGGGCTTACCCGTGGCAGTAATCCGGAATGATGGAACATAAGAAAATGCAGGAAGGGAGCATAATAAGGCAGATGCGGGATTTGAATACAGGTAGAGAGAGGTATGAGGTATTTCCGCCGATAAAGGAAATTTGTTATGGGGAAGGGCGATTTTCGCTGCTTTCTATTCGGACGGTAGCATGCGCAATACCGATTGAGAGCGCAAAGCTGGGTAAATATCCATTCGTAAAAGCGGAGGATGGATATGTATTTTATACCAATGATTTGAATTTAAAAGAGGAAGTGATGGAGGAGCAGGGATATAGGCTGTCTGTGAGTGAAAAGGGAATATACCTTTGTGCAGGGGATGAGAGCGGGCTTCGCTATGGGCTGGATACTCTGGAGCAGATTTTGAAACAGGCGGGAGACGAGGTGGAATGCCTGACAATTTATGATTATCCGATGCTCAAGCAGCGCGGACTAATGCTTGATATTTCCAGAGGAAAAGTTTTTACAGGGGAGTATCTGACAAAGCTGACGGAACTGCTTTCTGCGTTGAGATATAATGTCCTTCAGCTATATGTGGAACACACCTTTGATTTTAAGAAGCATCCGGAAATTTGCGAGGGATCTGATCCGATTACGGCGGAGGATATAAGGATACTGCAGGAAAAATGTAAGGAAAACGGGATACAACTGCAGGCAAATCTGCAGTCGCTGGGACATTGCAGAAGGCTTTTAACAAGAAAAGCATATAGGGGGCTTGCGGAAAGCGATATGTATTGGTCATTGAATTTGGCATCGGAAGAAGTGACAGAGCTTCTCGATGATCTTTATGGGGAATATCTGCCTTTGTTTGAGAATGAATATTTCAATGCAGGATTGGATGAGCCTTATGATATTGGGGCAGGTAAAAATAAAGGCAGCGGAAAAACAGAGGAAGAATTATATTTGGAATATGTGTTGAAAATTCATGCGCTGGCTGCAAAATACGGAAAAAAGATAATGATATTTGGGGATGTATTCTGCAGAAATCCGGAACTTTTTTCAAAACTGCCCAAGGACATCATCTGTCTGGACTGGATTTATGACCCGAAGGAAAGGTATGGGACTCCGGAGATTCTGTATAACAGCGGTGTGTTGTATTGGGTATGCCCGGGAACCGGAAACTGGAACACACTGTTTCCACGTTTGGATGGGGCGATTACGAATGTTGTCAATCTGGTACGGGAAGGATGCGAACACAGGGCACAGGGAATGCTTTTGACAGATTGGAATGATCATGGCGCCTATACGCAGCCTGCCCCGGGATATTATATTTATGTATATGGCGCGGCAGCGGCCTGGCACGGGAAAGATCCGGGCAGTGAATATGTAGACCGGCATTCAGACCGGTATATTGGGATCAAAGGGTATGCGCGGATGGTGCGAAAACTTGCGGAAATATATCAGATTCCGCCATTGTGGTCCAAAAACCGGAGCGAGTGTGTAATGGCCCTTTTTGATGAACCTATTTTTGGAAAAGGAATCAGAGGAAGAATACCGCCAAAAGGGCTGCGGGCTTATGATGTGAATTTGCCTGACGGTGTAAAAAGCGTGTTGGAAAAGCATTCTCAGCACCCGCTCAGACCGTATTTCCAGATTTCAGAAGACGTTTGCGGAAGTATTGAAAAGGTGGTTGCAGATGCAGAAGCGATTTGTGATACGATGAAGGAAGGGATGATAAAGGGGCAGATGCGCTATATTCTGGATGCGTTTTCCCTGATGCTGGATAAGATGGAAGTCAGCCGTACCATTCTTTCTGCTTTTGAGAAAAAAGCGATTGACAAAGAGGTTCTGCTTGATATGGAAGACAGTGTTAGGCGTTTGATCCGGCGGTTTGTAAGGCTAGAAATGTCCTATATAAAACAATGGCAGGAGATTGCGAGAGTATCGGAAATTGAGATTTCTATGGTACACTTTGCGCATGTCATTGAGCGTTTAGACTATCTGATGGATTGGCTCTCTGCCCAGAGGGAAAAGATTGCGCAATCCAGAGAACCCGATTACCAGTTTGTGACATATGAGACGGCAGGTTATGAGACGTTGCCTACATATTAAGACGGTTTCTCTCACCATAAAGACAGCGTGGGTTCGAAGCCTGCAATTCCCAAGAGGCTACTGCTTTTACATTTGAAAAATTGTGAAGCGGCAGCCTTTTTAATTTAGAAACGTTTTCGTGAAATAATATCTTCAAAATTTTAAATCCTTTTCCACGCATATCAGGTTATATTAAATAAGAGCGCCTGATTTGCCTCAATCCGGATACCGCGAAAAGTTGAAATCCAACACGGCATTTCCCCGGTATACCCAATAAAACCAGCAGAAAGGAGTGTGATGCCCTTTGGAGGACCGGGAGCTGATCCGGCGGATCCAAAACGGACAGAAGCAATACCTGAACGTGATCGCCGAAAAATACTACAACGACATCTACTATTTCTGCTGCTACCAGACCGGCAGCCGTGAGGATGCCTATGACCTGGCCCAGGAAACCTTTCTACGTTTCATCCGGTACGTAGACCGCTACCAATATCGGAATCTGAAAGGTTATCTCCTGACCATTGCCATGAACCTCTGCCGGAATTACGTCTGTGATACCGGCAAAATCCCCGTTCAGCCAGAACTTTACACACACGAAGCTGGGGACAGCGGAGAAGAGGAAAACGCCGCTTCCGACGGCAGAGAGTTTGAAAACCGGGAGAATAGCCTGCTCCTGGCGGCAGCGCTGCAAAAGCTACCGGAGATCCAGAGGGAAGCCGTGCTCCTTCACCATTTTTACGGCTATAAGAACCGGGAGATTTCCCGCATGACAGGCGCTTCCTACAGTGCGGTCAAGTCACGGGTCAGGCAGGGAATTGAAAAACTGCAGCAGCTATTAAACAGGGAGGATTTCTATGGATGATAAGATGAAAACGGAAAAATGGAAGCTTTCACCGGACAGATCAAGGGATGGCAGTATGACGCAAGAGCAGTCCGGACCGTCATGGAAGGAATCAAAAATGGACAGGATACGGCATGAAGCATGGCGCTTGCCGCTGGACGAATCGAAAAAAGAAAACAGCCTTGCCGCAATCCGCCAGGCCGCGGAGGCAAAGCAGCTCAGCCGTTACCCCTCTTTCGCCACCAATCTGTGGAATCAGTTCCGCTTCCAGTCCTGGAAGAGCCGTGCGGCCCAGGGGGCAGTGCTTTTGTCGGCCATGCTTCTGTCGGTCTGGCTGAACCAGAAGCAGATCGCGGATACCGATTCCATCACCGTCTGCTCGGTATTTCTCGTATTTGCCGGAAATATCTGCCTGAGTGGTGTTGCCCGTCTGTTTTCCCGGCACATGGTGGAGCTGGAGCAGACGCTGTACCTGAACCTGAAACAAATGGTCTGCATCCGGATGCTGGAAGCCGGGATTCTGGATCTGGTGATCCTGTATATTCTGACCGGACTGACAGGCCGGTTCAACAGTGCGGGGACAGGGGCGTATCTTTTGTACATGCTGGTTCCGTTCCTCTGGTCGGATGTCCTCTATCTGCACATGCTGACTGCCTTTCGGAACGGACTGGCCGGCTATCGGCAGATCTCTGCCGGAATCCTGTGCGGCCTTCTCGCGCTGTTTCCGGTGATGTTGGAGGATGCATATGAGGCGGCGGCCCTGCCCTGGTGGCGCGCATTCGGGCTGGCAGGCGCATTGCTGCTGGGAGCGGAAATCTATGGGATTCTGGGAAAAATCGAAGGAGGAGACAGCTTATGCCTGAATTAGTGATCGACAGAGTAACAAAACGATTTAAACATAAAATCGCGGTGGACACCGTTTCCCTGCGCCTGCGCAACGGAGTCTACGGATTCCTGGGGGCAAATGGAGCCGGGAAGACCACACTCCTGCGGATGCTCTGCGGCGTGTTAAAGCCCACCTCGGGGGAGATCCGCTGCAACGGAACGGAAATCCGCATGCTGGACGGGGAATACCGTTTCCTTCTGGGATATCTGCCCCAGGATTTCGGATATTATCCAGATTTTACCGCAAAGCGATATCTGGAATATCTGGCCGCCTGCAAAGCGGTCCCCAAAGATCTTGCAAAAGAAAAAGTACAGGAAATGCTCCGGCTTGTGGGGCTGGAGGGAGAACAGAAGCAGAAGATCAAAACCTTTTCCGGCGGCATGATCCGCAGGCTGGGAATTGCCCAGGCACTTTTGAATGACCCGGAGATCCTCATACTGGACGAACCTACCTCCGGGCTGGATCCTAAGGAGAGGATCCGTTTTCGCAATATCATCAGCGCCCTTTCCAAGGGAAGGATCGTGATCCTGTCCACCCATATCGTATCCGACGTGGAATTTATCTCGGACCAGATCCTGCTCATGAAGCAGGGCTGCATCGTGGAGCAGGGAACCTGCCGGGAGGTGACCGGCAACGTCCGGGGGAAGGTGTGGGAGTACATGGCGGGGCCGGAGGAGGCGGACCGGATGAACGACACGTTTGCGGTCAGCAATCTGAAAAATGAAGGCGACAGGGTGTATCTCCGGATAGTTTCCGACACCTGCCCATGTGAGGGCGCCGCGCCGGCAGAACCGGGGCTGGAGGATGTCTATCTGTATTATTTTGGGACGGACGAAATATGCAGGAACGCGGACAGGAGTATTTTTCTGCGAGATATGCATCAATGAGATCATGATGCTGTATGGATATTTGTCAGGCAAAGGAGAATGAAACATGTGGAAAATATTTCAGGAAGAGTTTTATAAGATCGCGTCCAAAAAGATTGTCTGGATCGGACTGTTCTGCCTGCTGGGTTTCGTAAGATACCGGCTGGCAATGGTTGTGGATGAGTACACCATGACGACCGGCCGGGAAACAATCTGCGGAAAAGAAGCGATCGCAAAGGATCAGGAGCTGACCGCGCAGTATGCGGGGCCTCTGACAGAGGAAAAAGTTCAGACTATTTATGAAAAATACGGATTTTTCTATATTAACAGTGAAACAGGGGAACAGAATGGAAACTACTGTAGTCGTTTCATCACGGAGCGGATGACTAACAGCAGGCAGTTGGAAGAACCGGCTCTGGATGATATCCAGTTCTATCAGGGCAGTGACTGGGAAAACAATGCGGCGTATCTGTTGGAAGACGGCCTTCGATTCGATTATGTATATGGATGGGACGATCTGGCAGAAACGTACGGTATTATGGTGATCTTTTGTCTTTCCGCTTTATTTATGATCGGATTATCGTCGGTATTTTCTGAAGAATATTCTTTGAAAACGGCGGACATCCTTCTGACTACCCGGCGGGGGAAGGGCGGCGGAATCTGGATGAAAGCGGCTGCGGCCTTTGGATTTACACTGTCTATTTATTTTGCGGTCACAGTATATGTGTGGGCAATTTATCTGAACGTATTCGGAACCCAGGGGCTGGATGCGTCTTCCGTCATGATCGGGTGGGGCAATCGTTGGGGATACTGCCCGGATACGGTGGCTGGCTTTCTCCTGTACCAGTTCTGGCTGGGGCTTGCCGGGATGATTCTTCTGACCGCTGTAGTTCTGGCGGTTTCCGCCCTCTGTAAAAATGCATTTCTGGCGGTGGTGCTGTCCCTGACGCTGTACCTCATCCCAGTGGTATGGCTGAAGCTGATCGGCCCTATGCGGATCTTTGGGCATACGGTGACAAAAGCGGTCTCACATTTTATGGCTTCCATGCCGGTTTATCTGACTATGACCTGGGACTTCGGGTTCCCGGCAGAACAGGTCATGATGCATCTGGCGATCGCACTGGCGGTGGGAGTGGCTGGTGTGTGGCTGGGGTATTGGCGGTATCGGGGGTATCAGGGGTGAGGGGAGTGCCTGATATATTCACAAAAAACAACAAGGGGGGAATGAAGCCGGTGTACTGGACGAAAACCAGGAACCGAAGCTGTCCTATGATACATTGAAAAGGCTGGAAAGGCAGCTTGGGATCCAAAAAATTAAATGAAGCGCTTACTATATATTAAGCAAAAAGAAAGCCTGCGGAACATTCACACAACGTTCCACAGGCTTTCGCCATGCTCCCTGAGCCACCTCTGCGCCTTCTTATAATCCGGCAGCACAGATGCCACGACGGCATAAAAAGCGGGAGAGTGGTTCATCTCCTTCCTGTGTGCCAGTTCATGCACCACGATATAATCCAGCACATCCTCCGGCGCGAAGATCAGCCGCCAGTTAAAATTCAGATTCCCCTTGCTGCTGCAGCTTCCCCACCGGGTCTTCTGCTCCCGGATAGAAATGCGCCCGTATGTCACCCGCATGATCGAAGCATAGTAAGCAGCCTTCCGTGTAAAAATATCCCGGGCCGTTTCCACATAGCGGCGGCGCTCACTTTCCGGCAGCGGCGGCGGAGCCGGTGCTGCCTGCGCGGCGGCTTTTGTCAGATACTTCAGGATCCACTCCTGCTTTTCAATCAGAAAACGTTCGACCGCGGCCCTCGATGTGCGCCACGGGGCACGTACCTTGACCTGTCCGCCGGAAGTGATCTGGACAGCCAGAGTCCTTCTGGAGCTGTAGATGAGTTCATATCCGTCCGGGTATTGTGTGCCGGAACGCTCCGCAAGCTGCGGAAGCCTGTCCGCCAGAGGACGGGGAAAAGGCTGTATTGCCATAAAATGATCCCTCCTGCTTGATTTTATATCTAAATTTGATTTTGTTTCCATTCTACCATAGAAATATATATTTTGTATCTGTTATTCTTTGATTTTTTACGCAAAGTAGTATAAAATGTAGATAAGGGCGGGCAGTTTGCTTTAGAAAAATACATTCCAACTGTACAGATGGGATGTATTCAGGAGAGAAGGGATTAGATGGCAGAAGTCAGAAAGCACATCGTCTTCCACGGCCGTGTACAGGGCGTGGGCTTCCGGTATACGGCAAAGTATCTGGCATTGTCCCTGCATTTGACCGGATGGGTGAGAAATGAATGGGACGGCACGGTGACGCTGGAGATCCAGGGAAGGGAGCCCCTGATCCAGAAGCTCCTTGTAGGACTGAACAGCAGTCAGTTCATACGGATTGAATGGATGGACACAGAGGAGATTCCGTTGGAGCAGGAAAGCAGTTTCAAGGTTCGGTGATTTTGAAATCGACAGGAGGAAGATAAGAATATGATGGAGGTAATGGAAGATATAACAGTAGATGAAAAGAGAGACATGTTACTGGAAATGTTGGCGGACCTTTACACGATCAAGGCGGCAAACAAAGAGGAAAATGCAGTATGAGACCACAAAATCAAGATTACAGAGAAACAGCTTGAAATTTTAGGCGTTACAGATTTAGCAGACATTAAGCCATAGTTCAAAAAGCGGAGTATTGCCGCTCCGCTATAATCGTTCAAAGGGAACGGAGGATAAAAACCCGGAATGGAGAAAGGATGAGTAATATTGAAACTAGGTTTTATTGGAACTGGAAACATGGCCGGAGCGATCATCGGCGGGATCATCAAGACCGGACTGATCCCTCCGGAGGAGATCATCGGATCTGATATATCGGCGCCGGGCCGGGAACACATGCAGAATATCTATGGGATCTATGTCACACCGGACAACCGCAAGGTGGCGGAACGGGCGGAGGTCATATTCCTGTGTGTAAAGCCGCAGTACTATTCGACCGTCATTGCGGAGATCAAGCATGTGATCTCCAACAGGCAGCTCGTGATCAGCATTGCTCCGGGCAAGACGCTCGGGTGGCTGGAGGAGCATTTCGGAAAACCGGTCAAGCTTGTGCGCACCATGCCGAATACCCCGGCCATGGTCAGCCAGGGAATGACCGCTGTCTGCCCCAATGACTGTGTAAGTAAGGAAGAACTGGAATACGTGGTCAGCATCCTCAAGACGATCGGGGAGACGGAGGTCATCCCGGAAAATCTGATCGACGCGGTGGTGGCGGTCAGCGGAAGCTCCCCGGCCTATGTATTTATCATGATTGAAGCTATGGCGGATGCGGCAGTGGCGGAAGGGATGCCCCGTGCCCAGGCATATAAGTTCGCGGCCCAGGCGGTCTATGGAAGCGCAAAAATGGTTCTGGAAACAGGACGGCATCCGGGCGAATTGAAGGATATGGTCTGCTCCCCGGCAGGGACAACCATAGAAGCGGTGCGCGTCTTGGAGAAAAAAGGCTTCCGCAGTGCGCTGATCGAGTCCATGAAGGCATGCGCGGAGGTGTCGCGCAACTTGTAAATGTGGGTAATGATTCAGAGCAGGCGGCAACGGGCCTTTGATCTGGCGTTCTGAACAGCCGCGAATGAGTTTTCAAGAGTGCTCAAATATGAAAGGGGGAAGCGGAATGAACATACAGGGACTGCAGAAACTTACGCTTTTGGATTATCCAGAAAAAGTGGCATGCACGATATTTACCGCAGGCTGTAATTTCCGCTGCCCGTTTTGCCATAACGCATCTCTGGTGACTCATATTGACCTGGAAAGGAATATTCCGGTCGAGCAGGTCATGAATTTCCTGAAAAAACGCTGGCGGGTGCTGGACGGCATCTGCATTTCAGGAGGAGAGCCGCTGCTGCAGCCGGAGCTGGAGGATTTTATCCGCGGGGTCAAGGAGATCGGCTACAGTGTGAAGCTGGATACCAACGGCAGCAATGCCCGGCTTTTGAAGCATCTGGCAGAGGAAAAGCTTTTGGACTATGTGGCCATGGATATAAAAAATGCTCCTGGGAAATATGGGATCACCATCGGGATTCCAGACTACAATATGGAAGAAATCTTCCGGAGCGTGGATTTTCTGATGTCAGGAACGGTTCCCTATGAATTTCGCACCACGGTCGTGAGGGAATTTCACAAGCGGGAGGACTTTTCCGATATCGGAAGGTGGATCAAGGGGGCGCAGCGATATTATCTGCAGAGCTTCCGGGTATCCGGCGACCTGATCCGTCCGGGACTGCGGGCGTATACGAAGGAGATTCTTGTCCAGGCGCTGGAGGTGGTCCAGCGCAATGTACCCAATGCAGAGCTGCGCGGGGTGGAATGAATCACAAAAGTTCATACACCATATGCCCTGGCCAGAGGCGCGCTGAGGCATTTTAGCTACATGTTATACCCTGTGCGATCACCACACTGACTGGTCGAGAGGATGCTCGTAAAGTTGGCATTTCATTTGAAACAGGAACCCAGATTCCTACATTTTCTGGGAATTTTTTAGAAAGGATTGACAACGAATCCGATTTTGACATGCTATGCGGCTTTTAATACCAAAAGGCTGCTGAAAAGCATTGAATAATGGGAGTTTCGTAGAAATCCGCAGCCATATCTGCAAATATATGGAATAAATGGAAAAAATCAGAAAATTTACGTTTTTCTGTGCGAGATCATTGAGAATTAAAGAAAGTTTTGCTGTGGATACTGACTATACATAAATTATTTCATAATAGAAAAACAACAATATCTGGTTGCTTTCGCTAAAAACAGCACAAGATATTGTTGTTTTTTTATTTGACAGGAGGATTATATAGTGTTAGAATAATTACTGTTCACACTTGTACCGCACACATTGTGACAGGGGTACAGGGGGATACAATAACGGTTGGAATATGCAGGATGCCTGGCAGAGATGCCGGGCAGTCATTGTCTATTTTGTATGTTTTGAAGCTGTATTCGCAAGAATGTATGAGATTGATTTTTCGTACCGGGACGGTTTCAGACCGTGAGTCATCATTTTTTATATTTCCTGCATACCGTTTAAGACAGAAAGGGGAGCGCGCATATGTATCAGGTTACGAAGAGAGACGGTAAGGTTGCGCCGTTTGATCTGTCCAAGATCAGCGAGGCAATCCGCAAGGCATTTGAGGCGAAAGAGAAGGAGTATAATCAGGACATTATCGATCTGCTGGCATTGAAGGTGACGGCGGACTTTGAACCAAAGATCAAGAAGGGACTTGTATCTGTGGAGGATATCCAGGACAGCGTGGAATCCATGCTCATCCGGGCTGGTTACGCAGATGTGGCTAAGGGATACATTTTATATAGAAAGCAGAGGGAAAAGATCCGGAATCTGAATTCTACCCTGCTGGATTACAAGGATATTGTAGACAGCTATGTGAAGGTGACGGACTGGCGCGTGAAGGAGAATTCCACAGTGACCTATTCCGTGGGCGGACTGATCCTGAGCAATTCCGGCGCGATCACGGCTAATTACTGGCTGTCTGAGATCTATGACGAAGAGATCGCCAAGGCGCATAAGAATGCAGACATCCACCTTCACGACCTGTCCATGCTGACCGGGTACTGCGCGGGCTGGTCTTTGAAGCAGCTGATCAAGGAAGGGCTGGGCGGCATCGTGGGAAGGATCACGGCGGCTCCGGCAAAGCATCTGAGTGTGCTCTGCAACCAGATGGTCAACTTCCTGGGGATCATGCAGAACGAATGGGCCGGCGCCCAGGCATTTTCTTCATTTGACACGTATCTGGCGCCGTTTGTAAAGGCAGATCATCTGACCTATCCGGAAGTGAAGAAGTGTATCGAATCCTTCGTTTTCGGCGTGAATATTCCGTCCAGATGGGGAACCCAGTCGCCGTTCTCCAATATCACGCTGGACTGGACCGTACCGAATGACCTGGCCAACCTTCCGGCGATCGTAGGCGGAGTGGAGCAGGACTTCACTTATGGAGACTGTAAAGAAGAGATGGATATGGTCAACAAGGCATTTATCGAGACCATGATTGAGGGCGACGCGGAGGGCAGAGGCTTCCAGTATCCCATTCCGACCTACTCCATTACCAGTGATTTTGACTGGTCTGAGACAGAGAATAACCGTCTGCTCTTTGAGATGACTGCAAAATATGGTACGCCCTATTTTTCAAATTATATCAACAGCGATATGGAACCCAGTGACGTGCGGAGCATGTGCTGCCGACTGCGCCTGGATCTGCGGGAGCTGCGCAAGAAGTCCGGCGGCTTCTTCGGAAGCGGGGAGAGCACCGGCTCTGTCGGCGTTGTGACGATTAATATGCCGCGTATTGCGTATTTATCAGAGAATGAAGAGGAATTTTATACCAGGCTGGACCGGCTGATGGACATTTCAGCCCGCTCCCTCCACATCAAGAGGGAAGTCATTTCCAAGCTGCTGGATGAAGGACTCTATCCATATACAAAGCGGTATCTGGGCTCCTTTGACAATCATTTTTCCACCATCGGCCTGGTGGGAATGAATGAAGCCGGCCTGAATGCAAAATGGCTCAAAAAGGATCTCACGCATCCGGAGACACAGCAGTTTACGAAGGATGTGCTGAACCATATGCGGGAACGCCTGTCGGATTATCAGGAGATGTACGGAGACCTGTACAATCTGGAAGCAACCCCGGCGGAGTCTACCACGTATCGTCTGGCCAAGCATGACGTGGAGCAGTTCCCGGATATCATCACAGCAGCGGAGGAATGCGGCACGCCGTATTATACGAACAGCTCTCATCTTCCGGTGAGCTATACGGAGGATGTGTTCGAGGCGCTGGACATTCAGGACGAACTGCAGACCTTGTATACATCAGGAACCGTATTCCATACCTTCCTGGGAGAAAAGCTGCCGAATTGGAAGGCGGCGGCAGCTCTGGTGAGAAAGATCGCGGAGAATTACAAGCTTCCATATTATACGATGTCTCCGACTTATTCCATCTGCAAGAACCACGGCTACATCAGCGGCGAGCAGTATACCTGCCCGTGCTGCGGGGAAGAGACCGAGGTCTACAGCCGGATCACCGGATATTACCGTCCGGTCAAGAACTGGAATGACGGCAAGACCCAGGAGTTCAAGGAGCGGAAGGTATATGACGTGTTCGATTCCGGCTCACGAATGAAGCCCAAGGCGGCAGTGAGGACGGAAACAGAGCCCGCGTCGTTTTCCGGAGAAGGGGGAGAGGACGGGACAAAAATGATCCTGTTCACGACAAAGACCTGCCCGAACTGCAGGATCGCCACAAAATCATTGGAAAAGGCGCACATTTCCTATGAGCTGGTAGACGCGGAGGAGAATGAAGAACTGGTGAAGAAGTACGGCGTGATGCAGGCGCCGACGCTTGTGGTCGTAGACGAGGACGGCGTGAAAAAGATGGCAAACGCGTCGAATATAAAAGCATATGCTGAGAATAATAAAGAATGAGATTTTGGAATTGTCATGAAAGAGCATCGGCATCTTCTATGTGAAGAAGTATCCAACCGCACGGTCGGAGGAATTTTATGACAGTTTGAAAAAAAATGAATGCGCAGGGAGCCGAAAGGATTCCTGCGTATTCAATATAAATACCATGTATGCAGAAAGACTGCCAGCGGCAGGCTTTCTCTATATGGAAAGGCAGCAGGAACAATCCGTATTGAAGTGACTGCAAATGGTAAGGACAGGGCTGCGGCCGTCAAAGAATGAAAGCAGAGAGGTGAAAGAAATGATGTACGATATTGGAATCATAGGCGGAGGAACCGCCGGAATGACAGCAGCAATTTATGGACAGCGCGCCGGAAAGCGGACGGTTATCATAGAGGCGATGAATTACGGCGGGCAGATCACATCTTCTCCCAATGTGGAGAATTATCCAGGGATTGCCAGTGTCAGCGGGGCGGAATTTTCCATGAACCTGCTGGATCAGGCCATGAAGCTGGGGGCAGAGACAGAGCTGGAGCAGGTGACAGGGATCCGGGAGGAGGACGGCATCAAGGTGATCGAGACGGAAGGGAAGGAATATCCCTGCCGCACAGTGATCATTGCTACAGGAGTGACCCACCGGCATCTGGGGCTGGAAAAGGAAGAAAAGCTTGTGGGAGCCGGGGTGTCCTACTGCGCCACCTGTGACGGGGCATTTTTTAAGGGCAGAGATGTGGCTGTGATCGGCGGGGGCAATACGGCTCTGCAGGATGCGGAATTTCTTTCCAATTACTGCAATAAAGTCTATCTGGTACACCGCCGGGACGAGTTCCGCGGGGAAGCCGGACTGGTTGAGCCTCTGAAAAGAAAAGAGAATGTAGAATTTGTTCTGAGTGCGACCGTAAAAGAGCTGGTCGGAGAAAATGTAGTGGAAGGGCTGGTATTAAATAATAAAAAGACGGGAGAAGATTTTCAAATCTCCGTGTCTGGTGTATTCGTGGCGATCGGACAGGTTCCGGAGAATCAGGCATTTGCAGGGCTGGTCAGGCTGGATGAGTCCGGTTTTGTAGAGGCGTCGGAGGATTGCGTGACATCCTGTGAGGGCATATTCGCAGCGGGGGACTGCCGTACAAAGGAAGTGCGCCAGCTTACGACCGCGGCGGCGGACGGAGCCGTGGCGGCGCTGGCGGCATGCAGGTATATTGGCAGATTTCCTCGGCTGTTAGTATAATATAGAGTATATGAGAAGGAGGACAGATCATGAAGCGCGAAGAGTATATTTCGGATGAAGCGGTGGTAAAACGCGCAAATGAAGCAGTAAGAATTGAGCTTGAAAAAAAAAGGGCGATGGATATTCCTATTATTGTATACGATAGTAAAACGCAGATTATATATAAAGAATATAGTGACGGATCCAGAATAGAAGTGGGCAAAAGGATGAGGAAGGAGCGTTATAGCGAGCGTGTCAGAGAAAAAAACTGAGGTGATCGTTTTTGCGGGACCAAATGGTTCTGGAAAAAGTACGTTTACAGAATTATTAAAGCCGCCAATGGATTATATCAATGCCGATGAAATCAAAAAAAGTCTGAAATGTTCTGACATAGAAGCGGCACAGCTGGCAGAAAAGCAAAGAGAGGATCATATAGAGCAAATGAAAGAATTTTGCTTTGAAACAGTGCTGTCAACAGAACGTAATTTGAAGTTGCTGGAGAAGGCGAAAGGAGCAGGTTATTTTATCCGCTGTTATTATATCCTTACTTCTGATCCTACGATCAATGTCTGGCGTGTGAGATCAAGGGTGGAATCGGGAGGACATGATGTTCCGGAAGAAAAGATAATTGCAAGATACGACAGGGCGCTGAGTTTAATAAAAGACTTAGTTAAAGTTTGCGATGTGTGTCATATTTATGATAATTCCGGAACGAAACCATTTCGAATCTTTAAAAAGCGAAAAGATGAGGTCTTTTATGATGAGTGCAGTGACTGGAGTTTTGAAGATATCAGGCTGCTGACGGATATATCTAATATAGAAAGAAAGGACTTAAATTAAAATTCTTCGGTTTTGTTCGATGAAAGATAATAGGAATGGAATGCCAGGATGCATAAAATGACTGTAAAAAGGGGCTGCGGTGAGCAACCCTTTTTAAAATAACTGTATTGAACAGGCATGAGAAATCTGTTTGGGAACTGTGCAAAAAGGCAAGTTATTTTTGCACAGTTCCTTAGTTAGAGCTCTGCGCTCCACCTTCCGGAAGCCCCGCACGGCAGGACCAGCCCGGTACTCTTTACCGGCAGTCCAATCTCCTGGGATTCCACATGGCCGTTCTGACTTTTCAGCTCCGCGCCGATCATGTAAGTAAGCACCGCCGGAGCCAGCCCGGTCGTATAGGAGTTGACCAGGAAGAACAGCGCGTTTTCCGACAGGATCTGTGTGCACAGTCTGATCAGCGGATGAATCATATCCTCAATCTTCCAGACTTCCCCCTTGGGCCCCCGCCCGTAAGAAGGCGGATCCATGATGATCGCGTCATAGACATTTCCCCGCCGGATCTCCCGTTCTACGAACTTCACACAATCGTCCACCAGCCATCGGATGGGCGCATCCTTCAGGCCGGAGGACACCGCGTTTTCCTTCGCCCAGGCAACCATCCCTTTGGAAGCGTCCACATGGGTAACCTGCGCCCCGGCTGCGGCCGCTGCCAATGTAGCGCCTCCTGTATATGCGAACAGGTTCAGGACCTTGACAGGATGCTTCGTGTCGCGGATCAGCTTCGAAAACCAGTCCCAGTTTGCGGCCTGCTCCGGAAACAGTCCGGTATGCTTAAAATTAAACGGCTTTAAATTAAAAGTCAGGGATCCGTAATGAATCTGCCACTGCTCCGGCAGTCTGGAAAATTCCCATTCTCCGCCGCCCTTTTTGCTCCGGTGGTAATGCCCGTTCCACCGCTTCCAGCCAGGAGCCTCCTTGGGAAAATCCCAGATCACCTGCGGATCCGGCCGGATCAGGGTATAATTTCCCCATCGCTCCAGTTTTTCCCCCTTTGAACAATCTATGATCTCATAATCCTTCCATTGGTCCGCAATCCACATGATAAAATCCTCATTCTTTCAGAAATTTGCAGTTACATCACTTTGTATAAATAGACTATCATTTTTTTTAGGGGAATTCAATAAATTTTGTTAGTATTGATAAAGCTGGTCCTGCATGTTAAGATGTAATCATCACAAATATAATTTTCATAAAAGAGTCATTTTAAGACGAAAAGGAATAGTTACAGGTCACACCTTGACCAGGCGTGCCCTGTAACTCAGGCCGCCATTTAAAATTGCCTTCGGCAATGGGCGGCCTGAATAGCAGCTTTTATGTGCATCCTCCCGACCAATCAGCGTGGTGATTGGTCGGGGTGTGACATGTAACAAGGAATACGTTGGCATCAAGATACACTGCGGCAGCCGGCGGCAGTGTGATTTTAGAACATACGGAGGAAAAGTTTATGCATGATCCAAAGGAGTTTTTTGAACGGACCGGTGAAGGCGCGCCGGATGCCTGGGCCTGTGAGCGGCACAGCGGTATGCAGAGCGTTCAGAATCTGGAGGCTGTCATCAATGAGGGACTCCGCGTTGCCCTGCTGGAAGAGACCCCGGATCAGTCGCTGGAGGTACTGCTGGAGCATCTGGGAAAAGCGTTGAACGGGGCGCGGACCTACATATTTGAGCGGAACGGGTCCGGCGGCGACGACAACACCTATGAGTGGGTAGCAGACGGTGTGGAGCGGGAAAAGGAGAATTTGCAAAATGTCCCTCCGGAGGTATGTGCGGTCTGGTATCGGAACTTTACGGTCGGCAGGCATAATGTCATTCAGAACCTGGAAGAGATCCGGGAGAGTGACCCTCTGATGTATACCACCCTCAAACGGCAGAATATCCATTCCCTTGTAGTAGTCCCGCTTTATGATAAGAAAAATCTGATTGGTTTTTACGGCGTGGACAATCCGCCTGTGAAGTCGCTGGAGTACGCATCGAATATGCTCCAGACAGCGGCATACTTTATCGTATCCTCGCTGAAACGGCGCAATTTGGTCCGTGAGCTTCAAAAGCGGAGCTATAATGTTCTTCATGCCCTCAGCGTGGATTATCTGGGCATCTACCAGGTGAACTTCGACACAGGCGAATGTGTGGTATACCGGGACAACGAGTGGATTAAAGAGGACTGGAATGTTGATTTTGAGGACGGCTATCAGAAAGCTATGGAGCAGTATATTTCCCGGTATGTAGTACCGCAGGACCAGGAAAGGCTTCGCCATGTAACGAAGAAAGACTATGTACTCGCTCAGCTTGAGAGAAAGAAAAAGTTCGATATTCGCTACCGGGTAAAAGACAATTCCTATGGCCTGAAACACCTGGAGCTCCATTTTTCCGCTGCGGAGAATGCGGAGGAGAACAGCGTGATCTTTGCCTACCGGGATGTCAATGCCGTGGTGGAGCAGGAGGAGAAGTACAGGCTGGAGGCAAGGCAGAGTCTGGGGGACATCCTGGAGGGAGCCAGAACCGGCATCTGGACCATCGAGCTGGAGGAAGGCCGCCGGCCAAGGATGTACGCGGATCGGACCATGCGCATCCTCCTGGGAGTATCGGATATGATCGAGCCGGAGGAATGTTATCGGCACTGGCTTGAAAACATTAAGCCAGGCTATGTGGAGATGGTGCAGGAAGCGGTGCGGGAGATGACGGAGAACGGGCGTTCCGAGGTGGTCTATCCCTGGAAGCATCCGGAGCTTGGGGAAATCTATGTCCGCTGCGGCGGTGTGCCGGACAAAAAATTTAAAAAGCCGGGTGTTTGCCTGAACGGATACCATCAGGATATCACGGAGACCATGGTGACGCGGAAGAAGCAGGAGCAGGCCATCATAGAGCTGCTGGAGAAGGTTCGGCGCGCAAATTCGGCGAAGAGTGAATTCTTATCCCATATGTCCCACGATCTCCGCACCCCCATCAACGGGATTTTGGGAATGCTGGCGATCATGGAGAAGAGTCAGGATGATCCGAAGCGGCAGAGAGCATGTCAGGAGAAGATCCGTATGTCAACGGAGCATCTGCTGTCCCTGGTCAATGATGTACTTCAGGTCAGCAAACTGGATAGCGGAATAACAGCAGAGACAGAGGAACCCTTTGAGCTTCATGATATATTGGAAAATTGTATATCAATTTTATCAGTTCAGGCGGAGGAAGCAGGAATTCGGCTGGTGCTGGAGGAGGTTCAGCTGCAGCATAGCAGGCTGATCGGAAACCCGCTGCATTTAAAGCAGATTCTGATGAATATTCTGGACAATGCGCTCAAATATAACCGGACCAATGGTTCTGTATTTGTTCAGGTAAAAGAGACTGCCTGCCAGGGCGGTATTGGAAAATATCGGTTTGTGATCGAGGATACCGGAATCGGCATAGGGGAAGACTTCAAAAAGCATATTTTTGAGCCTTTTACTCAGGAACACCAGGACGCAAGAACCAACTATAACGGCGTTGGGCTTGGCATGTCCGTAGCCAAGAAGCTGGTAGACCAGATGGAGGGGACCATTGAGGTAGACAGCCGGATCGGCAGAGGGAGCGTGTTTGAGGTCACGCTTCCCATTCGGATCGATAAGGCGTGGAGCACCCGGCCCGTGGATGCAGGTCGAAATGTGCAGGCCGATATTGCAGGGATGCGTGTCCTTCTGGTGGAGGACAATGAGATCAACTGCGAGATCGTGGAATTTATGCTGGAGGATGCAGGCGCGAAGGTCGTGACTGCGAACGATGGAAAAGCCGCCGTGGATGCGTTCGCGGCATCCGATCCGTGGACGTTTGACTGTGTGCTCATGGATCTGATGATGCCGGTTATGAGCGGATATGAGGCGGCACGCGTGATCCGCGGCCTGGAACGGCCGGACGCAAAAGACGTGCCCATCATAGCGCTGTCGGCCAATGCGTTTGATGAAGACATTGCAATGGCAAAGGACGCCGGGATGAATGAACATCTGGCGAAGCCGGTGGATATCAACAAAATGTTCCGGGTGATGTGCCGGCAAAATTTTATGAAAAAAATCAAAAAAACCACTTGAATTTTCCAGAACTATTCGTTATACTAAAAAAGCTGTGGCATGATAGCGATGAAGCGTGAGGTTGCTGCCAAGTGCATGAACTGTGCAGGATGGCAGGTTTTCCGTGGAGCGAATGTCAAGTTAGGAAACTGGCGACAAGTCACTGTACGAATCACAACAGACTACTGGTCTGCCGTAAGGCGCAGTAAGAAGTAACGTGTATGTTTCTCACGACACACACGGGAGAGTGTACAGTCACCGCTTGTCGTACTGAAGTGAATAGTACGAAAAGGAGGCGACTTTTTTTATGGCAAGTCAAGTAATGAGAATCACATTGAAGGCATATGATCATCAGCTTGTTGATGCATCTGCCAGAAAAATCATCGAAACTGTTAAGAAAAACGGATCCCAGGTGAGCGGTCCGGTACCACTTCCGACCAAGAAGGAAGTAGTTACAATCCTGCGGGCGGTACACAAGTACAAGGACTCCAGGGAGCAATTCGAGCAGAGAACTCATAAAAGACTGATCGATATCATCACACCGACCCAGAAGACAGTAGACGCATTATCCAGACTGGAGATGCCGGCAGGTGTGTATATTGATATCAAGATGAAAAACAAGTAATTCATGAGCAGAATCCTAAAATTTAGGATGAGCACAGATGTGCTCCGCTGTAAATCACAGGAGGTAATAATATGAAGAAAGCTATTTTGGCTACAAAAGTTGGAATGACTCAGATCTTCGACGAAGACGGAGTCCTGATTCCGGTAACCGTGCTCCAGGCAGGCCCCTGCGTGGTGACACAGGTGAAGACAGAGGAAAACGACGGCTACAGTGCTGTACAGGTTGGATTTGTTGACATGAAAGACAAGATCGTCAGCAAGGACAAGAGCGGCAAGAAGGAAGTTGCTCACAGAAACGGCGCGACCAAGGCTGAGGCAGGCCATTTCCAGAAGGCAGGCGTTTCCTCCAAGAGATTTGTAAAGGAATTCCGTTTTGAAGACGCGGAAGAATATGCGCCGGCACAGGAGATCAAGGCAGACATCTTCGCGGCAGGCGACAGAGTAGACGCGACAGCGATCTCAAAAGGTAAAGGGTTCCAGGGCGCGATCAAGCGTCACGGACAGAGCAGAGGACCTATGACTCATGGTTCCAAGTATCACCGTCATGCTGGTTCTAACGGCGCGGCATCCGATCCAAGCAAGGTATTCAAGGGAAAGAAGATGCCTGGTCAGATGGGAAACAAGCAGATTACTGTTCAGAATCTGGAAGTGGTAAGGGTTGACGTAGAGAATAACCTGCTGCTGATCAAGGGTTCTGTACCGGGACCGAAGAAGTGCCTCGTAACGGTCAAAGAAACAGTAAAGGCTGAGAAATAATCTGACAACATAGAAAGGAGGAACACACAGATGGCAACAGTATCTGTTTATAATATCGAAGGTAAAGAAGTTGGTACGATCGATCTGAACGATTCCGTGTTTGGTGTCGAGGTCAATGATCACCTTGTACACAAAGCAGTTGTGGGCCAGCTTGCAAATAACCGTCAGGGAACACAGAAGGCAAAGACACGCGCTGAAGTTTCCGGCGGCGGAAGGAAGCCATGGAGACAGAAGGGAACAGGTCACGCAAGACAGGGTTCCACCAGAGCTCCCCAGTGGACTGGCGGCGGTATCGTATTCGCTCCGGTTCCGAGAGATTATTCTGTAAAGATGAATAAGAAGGAAAAGAGGGCTGCATTGAAGTCCGCGCTTTCTTCCAGAGTAGAAGAGAAGAAGTTCATCGTGATCGACGAGATCAATTTCGATGAGATCAAGACAAAGAAGTTCCAGACAGTTCTGGATAACCTGAAGATCAACAAGGCATTGGTAGTGCTGGAGGACGACAACAAGAACGCGGAGCTTTCCGCAAGAAATATTCCGGATGTGAAGACTGCGCGCACCAACACAATCAATGTTTACGATATCCTGAAATACAACACAGTGATCGCTACGAAAGCTGTTGTTGCGGCGATTGAGGAGGTGTACGCATAATGGCTGATATCAAATATTATGATGTGATCCAGAAACCGGTCATTACAGAGAAGAGCATGGAGATCATGGGCGACAAGAAGTACACGTTTCTGGTACACACAGAAGCTACAAAGTCCCAGATCAAGGAAGCCGTTGAAAAGATGTTTTCCGGAACAAAGGTAGCAAGCGTAAATACAATGAACCTCGAAGGAAAGAAAAAGAGACGCGGCATGGTATACGGAAAGACTGCCAAGACAAAGAAGGCGATCGTGCAGTTGACAGAGGACAGCGCAGAGATTGAGATCTTCCAGGGCCTGTAGACTTAACGAAAGCAAGCGAAGCGCAGATTGAGTTTTAGTCGAACATGTACACCCTCTGAACAAAATAAATCAAGAAAACACTACGCCCACTAAGTTCGAAAGGACCTCACTAAGTGGACCGAGTGTATTTTCACACTAAGCTCGGAAAGACCTCGCTAAGTGTTCAGTAATAAGGAAACACTACGCCCACTAAGTTCGAAAGGACCTCACTAAGTGGATCGAGTGTATTTTCACACTAAGCTCGGAAAGACCTCGCTAAGTGTTCAATATATACGGTGCAAGTCCGTGAAACTAATAATTAGAGCAAACGAAAGGAGAGACAGTAATGGGAATCAAAACATACAACCCATATACACCTTCCAGAAGACAGATGACTGGCTCTGATTTCTCAGAGATCACAAAGACAACACCTGAGAAATCCCTTCTCTCATCTAAGAAGAGAACAGCCGGCCGCAACAATCAGGGTAAGATCACAGTAAGGCATCGCGGAGGCGGCGCTAAGAAAAAATATAGAATTGTCGATTTCAAGAGAAAGAAAGACGGCATCCCGGCAACCGTAATCGGGATCGAATACGATCCGAACAGAACAGCCAATATCGCGCTGATCTGCTACGCGGACGGAGAGAAGGCTTACATCCTGGCTCCGGAAGGACTGAAGGATGGAATGAAGATCATGAACGGACCGGAAGCAGAGGTAAGAATTGGAAACTGCCTTCCGCTGGTAAATATTCCGGTTGGTACACAGATCCACAACATTGAGCTGTATCCGGGAAAAGGCGGACAGCTTGTACGCTCCGCTGGAAACAGCGCGCAGCTTATGGCAAAAGAAGGAAAGTACGCGACCTTACGTCTTCCTTCAGGCGAAATGAGAATGGTTCCGATCATCTGCAGAGCATCCGTAGGTGTCGTAGGCAATGGAGAGCACAACCTGATCAACATCGGTAAAGCAGGACGTAAACGCCATATGGGCATCAGACCTACAGTACGTGGTTCCGTAATGAACCCCAACGACCATCCGCACGGTGGTGGTGAAGGCAAGACAGGCATTGGCCGTCCGGGTCCGTCAACACCATGGGGCAAGCCGGCGCTGGGTCTTAAGACACGTAAGAAGAACAAAGCTTCTAACAAGCTGATCGTAAGAAGAAGAGATGGAAAAGCTATCAAATAATTAGTTTACAAGGAGGTTAGAACCTATGGCTCGTTCACTTAAAAAAGGACCATTTGCAGATGAAAGTTTACTGAAAAAAGTCGATGCTTTGAACGCATCCGGCAGTAAATCAGTTATAAAGACATGGTCACGTCGTTCTACGATTTTCCCGTCATTTGTCGGCCATACATTCGCCGTACATGACGGAAGAAGACATGTGCCGGTATATGTTACGGAAGACATGGTTGGACACAAGCTCGGAGAGTTCGTAGCAACCAGGACGTACAGGGGACATGGTAAAGACGAGAAAAAATCCAAAGTAAGATAAGAACAAGTATTTGAAAGGAGGGTTTATCCATGGCAAAAGGACATAGATCCCAGATCAAAAGAGATAGAAATGAGCAGAAAGATACACGGCCGTCAGCAAAGATTTCCTATGCGCGGGTATCTGTTCAGAAAGCATGCTTCGTGTTGGATGCCATCAGAGGCAAGGATGTTAAGACTGCGCTTGGTATTTTGGCTTATAACCCAAGATACGCTTCCAGCATTATAGAAAAATTATTAAAATCAGCCATCGCAAATGCTGAAAACAACAACGGTATGAGTACGGAGAACCTTTATATTGAAGAGTGTTACGCAAATAAAGGGCCGACGATGAAGAGAATCAGACCAAGGGCACAGGGCAGGGCTTACAGGATCGAAAAGAGAATGAGCCACATCACAATCGTGCTGAATGAGAGATAAGGAGGGCAATAATGGGACAGAAAGTTAATCCTCACGGCTTAAGAGTCGGAATTATCAAAGACTGGGACTCCAAATGGTATGCGGAAAAAGATTTCGCCGACAACCTTGTGGAGGATCATGAGATCAGAAAATTTCTTAAAAAGAGATTATACAGTGCCGGAATCTCCAGGATCGAGATTGAAAGAGCTTCTGACCGTGTGAAAATCATCGTTTATACAGCAAAGCCGGGCGTTGTGATCGGCAAGGGCGGCGCAGAGATCGAGAAGGTAAAAGGCGAGCTCGCGAAGTATACAGACAAAAAGCTGATCGTGGACATCAAGGAAGTGAAGAGACCTGACAAGGATGCCCAGCTTGTAGCTGAAAATATTGCGCAGCAGCTCGAAAACCGTATTTCATTCCGGCGTGCTATGAAGTCCTGCATGTCCAGAACAATGAAATCCGGCGCGCTCGGTGTAAAGACTGCGGTAGCAGGACGTCTCGGCGGAGCCGACATGGCGCGCACTGAATTTTACAGCGAAGGAACCATTCCGCTTCAGACACTGAGAGCTGACATTGATTATGGATTCGCAGAAGCTGACACAACTTACGGGAAGGTCGGTGTGAAAGTCTGGATTTACAAAGGCGAGATTCTTCCGACGAAAGCTGATAAGGAAGGGAGCGATAAATAATGTTAATGCCAAAAAGAGTAAAACGTCGTAAACAGTTCCGTGGCTCTATGAAGGGAAAAGCCCTCAGAGGAAACACGATTACCTATGGTGAATATGGCATCATCGCAGCGGAGCCATGCTGGATCAAGTCCAATCAGATCGAGGCGGCCCGTGTTGCCATGACACGTTATATCAAGCGTGGCGGTAAAGTCTGGATCAAGATCTTCCCGGACAAACCAGTGACAGCAAAACCAGCAGAAACTCGTATGGGTAGCGGAAAAGGTGCATTAGAGTACTGGGTAGCGGTTGTAAAGCCAGGACGTGTAATGTTTGAGATCGCAGGCGTTCCTGAGGAAGTAGCGAAAGAGGCTCTTCGTCTTGCAATGCACAAATTACCTTGCAAATGCAAAATCGTTTCTCGCGCAGAATTAGAAGGCGGTGATAACAGTGAAAATTAATACATTTGTAAACGAATTAAGAGGAAAATCCGTAGAAGAATTGAAAGAAGAATTAGTAGCTGCTAAAAAAGAGCTTTTTAACTTAAGATTCCAGAATGCGACGAATCAGTTAGACAATACAAGCAGAATCAAAGAAGTGAGAAAAAATATTGCTCGTATCCAGACACTGATTACTGAGGCAGGGAACTGACATTGAGCACTTAGTGAGGTTTTTTCGAACTTAGTGCGAAAGTCGTTCTTTGAGATTGGCGAGGTATTATCGAGCCTAGCGAAAAGAACATCTGCATAATAATTGAAAGGAGTATCACCGTGGAAGAGAGAAATTTGAGAAAAACCCGTACCGGCAAGGTTGTCAGCGACAAGATGGACAAGACAATCGTTGTTGCCGTTGAAAACCACGTTAAGCATCCGCTTTATAAGAAGATTGTAAAGAAAACCTACAAGTTAAAAGCGCATGACGAGAATAATGAGTGCCGTATCGGCGATACCGTTAAAGTAATGGAGACAAGACCTCTGTCCAAGGACAAGAGATGGAGACTTGTGGAGATCATGGAAAAGGCAAAATAATTTTTTATGCCTTAAGAGAATTGAAGGAGGTTTACCTGCATGATACAACAGGAAAGTAGACTTAGAGTAGCAGATAATACAGGCGCTAAGGAATTACTTTGCATCCGTGTACTTGGCGGTTCTACCAGAAGATATGCCAGCATCGGAGATGTGATCGTTGCGACTGTTAAAGATGCAACGCCAGGCGGCGTTGTTAAAAAAGGCGACGTAGTGAAGGCCGTAGTTGTTCGTACTGTAAAGGGTGCCCGCCGTAAAGACGGTTCCTATATCAGATTCGATGAAAATGCTGCTGTAATCATAAGAGATGATTTGAATCCGCGTGGAACACGTATTTTTGGACCTGTAGCCAGAGAGCTGAGAGAGAAGCATTTCATGAAGATCGTTTCCCTGGCTCCGGAAGTACTGTAGGAGGTGCCGATATGTCAACTATGAAGATTAAAAAAGACGATATGGTAAGAGTCATTGCCGGAGCAGATAAAGACAAAGAAGGCAAAGTGCTTGCTGTAAATAAAAAAGACGGAAAAGTCCTGGTTGAAGGCGTCAACATGCTGACAAAGCACACAAAACCCACCATGGCAAATCAGAATGGCGGTATCGTACACCAGGAGGGACCGATCGACATTTCCAACGTAATGTATATCCACAAGGGAAAAGCTACAAGAATCGGTTTCAAGATGGACGGGGACAAAAAAGTACGTGTTGCGAAGTCAACAGGTGAAGTGATTGATTAATCCAGGAAAGGAGGTCCAGGACTTTGAGTAGATTGAGAGAACAATATCAGAATGAGATTGTTGATGCAATGACAAAAAAATTTGGATATAAAAATGTAATGGAAGTGCCGAAGCTTGATAAAGTTGTAATCAACATGGGCGTAGGTGAAGCAAAGGAAAACGCGAAATTACTGGAATCTGCGATGGCTGATCTTGAAAAAATCTCAGGTCAGAAGGCAGTGATCACAAAGGCAAAAAATTCCGTAGCCAACTTCAAAATCAGAGAAGGTATGGCAATCGGATGCAAGGTGACGTTGAGAGGCGAGAGAATGTACGAATTTGTTGACCGCCTGATCAACCTTGCGCTCCCTCGTGTACGTGACTTCAGAGGCGTGAATCCGAATGCGTTCGATGGAAGAGGAAACTATGCACTCGGAATTAAAGAGCAGTTGATCTTCCCGGAGATCGAATACGATAAGATCGACAAGGTCAGAGGTATGGATGTGATCTTTGTCACAACCGCCAAGACGGATGAAGAAGCACGTGAATTGCTGGCACAGTTCAATATGCCATTCAAAAAGTAAGGAGGGAAATCATGGCTAAGACATCAATGAAAATCAAACAGCAGCGCAAACCAAAATTCTCTACTAGAGAATACAGCCGCTGCCGTATCTGCGGCCGTCCGCACGCATATTTAAGAAAATATGGAATCTGCCGTATCTGCTTCCGTGAATTGGCATATAAAGGTGAGATACCGGGAGTGAAGAAGGCTAGTTGGTAATCTGCCGGTGCCATAACAGATAAATTGATATAGAAGGAGGATGCTTCGACATGACTATGAGTGATCCAATCGCAGATATGCTTACAAGAATCCGTAATGCAAATACTGCTAAACATGATACAGTAGATGTACCCGCATCAAAGATGAAAACCGCGATTGCAGATATTCTTTTAAATGAAGGCTACATCAAAAAATATGACATCGTAGAAGACGGAACATTTAAGACGATCCACATCACATTAAAATATGGTGCGGATAAGAACGAAAAAGTAATTTCCGGCCTTAAGAGAATTTCCAAGCCAGGTCTCCGCGTATACGCAAACAGCGAAGAGATGCCGAAGGTACTGGGCGGACTCGGAATTGCAATCGTATCTACAAATAAAGGTGTTGTTACCGACAAAGAAGCAAGAAAGCTCGGCGTAGGCGGAGAAGTTCTTTGCTTTGTGTGGTGACCGGAAGCACTTGGTGAATCCGAGCGTAAGCGAGAGATGAATTTAGTGTGAAGGTCGTTCTTTGAGCTTAGCGATGCATTGAATACTTGGCGAGGTATTATCGAGCCTAGTATGAAAGCAGATATTCCGAACGAAGAGAGGAATATCTTCGACAGAGCTTAGCGAAAAGAACAGATAAACTGAAAACAGAGCAGACTCAAGCCTCTGCTCCGAAAATTTAAGTTAGGAGGACAAAGGTATGTCACGTATAGGAAGACTGCCGATCGCAGTCCCTGCAGGTGTAACTGTAGAGATTGCTGAGCATAATGTAGTGACCGTAAAAGGTCCGAAGGGAACTCTCGTAAGAGAACTCCCGGTTGAAATGGAAATCAAGCAGGAAGGCGAAGAAATTGTTGTCACCAGGCCAAACGACTTAAAGAGGATGAAATCCCTTCACGGCCTGACACGTACACTGATCAACAACATGGTAATCGGTGTCAGCCAGGGTTATGAAAAGGTTCTGGAAGTAAACGGTGTTGGTTACAGAGCAGCGAAGTCCGGCAACAAGCTGACCCTCAGCCTTGGATATTCACATCCTGTTGAGATGGTTGATCCGGAAGGGATCGAGACAGTTCTGGAAGGCCAGAACAAGATCACGGTAAAAGGGATCGACAAAGAAAAAGTTGGCCAGTATGCGGCAGAGATCAGAGACAAGAGAAGACCGGAGCCGTACAAGGGCAAGGGAATCAAGTACGCTGATGAAGTGATCCGCCGCAAGGTTGGTAAGACTGGTAAAAAATAAATAAGGAGGGTGTGAAAATGGTTAGTAAAAAATCAAGAAGTGAAGTTCGCAGAAAAAAGCACATGAAATTACGTAACCGTTTCAGCGGTACCGCTGAGAGGCCGCGTCTGGCTGTGTTTAGAAGCAATAATCATATGTATGCACAGATTATTGACGATACCGATGGCAGCAGCAAAACACTGGTAGCAGCGTCCACTCTTCAGAAAGACGTGAAAGCAGAATTAGAAAAGACAAATAATGTTGCGGCTGCAGCATACCTTGGAAAAGTCATTGCTGAGAAGGCAAAGGAAAAAGGAATTACCGACGTTGTCTTTGACAGAGGCGGCTTTATCTATCAGGGAAAGATCAAAGCATTGGCAGACGCAGCAAGAGAAGCTGGGCTGAATTTCTAGGAAGGGAGAACACATATGAGACAGGAACGTATTGATGCTGGTCAGTTAGAGTTAGAAGAAAAAGTGGTATCAATCAAACGTGTTACCAAGGTCGTAAAAGGTGGTCGTAACATGAGATTCACAGCTTTAGTAGTTGTCGGCGATGGAAAAGGCCATGTTGGTGCAGGTTTAGGAAAGGCTACCGAAATTCCGGAAGCGATCCGCAAAGGAAAAGAGGATGCGGCTAAGAAACTCATCGAAGTTTCCCTGGACGAGAACGACAGTGTAACACACGATACCATCGGAAAATTCGGAAGCGCTTCCGTATTACTGAAGAAGGCTCCGGACGGTACCGGAGTGATCGCCGGAGGTCCGGCGCGTGCGGTAATCGAGATGGCAGGAATCAAGAATATCCGTACAAAATCATTAGGCTCTAACAACAAGCAGAATGTAGTGCTTGCCACAATCGAAGGTCTGAAGGGGATCAAGACTCCTGAGGAAGTTGCAAGGCTCCGCGGCAAATCAATCGAAGAAATCGTAGGCTAAGAAGATAGAGCTATGCTCTGCCGCATAAGCGGATGGAGCTGTTTTATCGCGTAGGAGGTAGGTAAAAATGGCAAATTTAAAAATTACGTTAGTAAAGTCTACCATCGGTGCTGTGCCGAAGCATAGAAAGACCGTTGAAGCTCTGGGATTAAGAAAACTCAACAAGACGGTTGTGCTGCCGGACAATGCAGCTACCAGAGGTATGGTACAGCAGGTTAGACATTTAGTGAAGGTTGAAGAAGAAGCATAAATAAAAAAAGATAAGGAGGTAGCAGCATGGACTTATCAAACTTGAGACCGGCAGATGGTTCTAAGCACAGCAATAACTTCAGAAGAGGCCGGGGACATGGTTCCGGGAATGGTAAGACAGCCGGTAAGGGACACAAAGGCCAGAAGGCTCGTTCAGGAGCGCCGAGGCCGGGATTTGAAGGCGGACAGATGCCTTTATACAGAAGAATACCCAAAAGAGGCTTTACCTGCAGAAACTCCAAGAAGATCGTCGGCATTAACATGAGTGCGCTTGAAGTATTTGAAGACGGTGCTGTTGTTTCTGTTGAAACATTAATGGAAAAAGGCATCGTAAAGAATCCAAGGGACGGAGTAAAAATCCTTGGAGACGGAGAATTGACTAAGAAGCTCACTGTACAGGTAAATGCATTCAGCGCAAAGGCGGCTGAAAAAATCGAGGCTCTTGGCGGAAAAGCAGAGGTGATCTAATGCTAGAAACAGTACGAAAAGCATTTCGGGTAGAAGATGTCCGTAAAAGGATACTTTACACGTTCATGATGCTGGTCGTTGTAAGGCTCGGATCTCAACTGCCGACACCGGGAGTAAATCCGGCTTATATCCAGAACTTTTTTGCGAACCAGACCGGGGATGCATTCAATTTTTTTGATGCATTTACCGGCGGTTCCTTTACCCAGATGTCTGTATTTGCATTAAGCATTACACCATATATCACATCTTCTATCATTATGCAGCTTCTGACCATCGCGATTCCAAAACTGGAAGAGATGCAGAAGGAAGGTGCCGACGGAAGAAAAAAGATTGCGGCAATCACACGTTATGTTACAGTAGGACTTGCACTGTTTGAGTCCACTGCAATGGCTGTCGGTTTCGGCCGTCAGGGGCTTCTGACAGAGTTCAACTTTGTCAATGCCGCAATCGTAGTATGCACGCTGACCGCAGGTTCCGCATTTCTGATGTGGATCGGCGAGCGTATCACGGAAAAAGGCGTTGGAAATGGGATTTCCATTGTCCTGCTGATCAATATTGTTTCCCGTATACCGGATGATTTCTTCAAACTGTATACACAGTTCATCCAGGGCAAGACCCCTGCGAAAGGACTGCTGGCTGCGGTGATCATCCTGGTTGTCCTGCTGATAGTCGTTGTATTCGTTATTGTACTTCAGGGCGGCGAACGCAGGATCATGGTGCAGTATTCCCAGAAAGTAAAGGGAAGAAAGACATACGGCGGACAATCCACGCACATTCCACTTAAGGTAAATACCGCAGGCGTTATCCCGGTTATCTTTTCCTCATCTCTCATGCAGATCCCGTCCCTTGTTGCCACAGCAATGGGCAAAGGGAACAGCGGAGGCATCGGAGGCCATATACTGAGAGGATTAAATTCAAACAACTGGTGTGACCCTGAGAATATAGTATACTCCATAGGATTGCTGTTTTATATCGCCCTTACCATATTCTTTGCATATTTCTACACTTCGATTACATTCAATCCGTTAGAGATCGCAAACAATATGAAGAAAAACGGCGGATTTGTTCCAGGTATCCGTCCCGGCAGGCCGACGGTAGATTATATGACGAAGATTCTCAACTATATCATCTTTATCGGAGCCTGCGGACTGGTGATCGTACAGGTGATTCCGTTCTTCTTTAACGGTGTGTTCGGGGCAAACGTTTCTTTCGGAGGAACCTCGCTCATCATCATCGTAGGAGTTGTGCTTGAGACCATCAAGCAGATTGAATCACAGATGCTGGTACGCAATTATACCGGATTCCTGAACAGCAAAGGAAGCGCTGCAAAAGGCGGGGGATTCCTTGGGTATTGACAGAAATTTAGCTCGTTGTGGTTATTCATGCCGGAATAATCACAGCGGGTTAAAGTGCTATATGGATAAATCAGCCGGCGCGCCGCAGCCTTGAGGACTGCCCCGGCTGATGAAAATGGAGGTAAAAGATATGAAGATCATTATGTTAGGCGCTCCCGGAGCGGGCAAAGGAACACAGGCAAAGAAAATTGCCGAAAAATATTCGATTCCTCACATCTCTACAGGAGACATTTTCAGAGCAAATATCAAAAACGGGACGGAGCTTGGAAAGAAAGCCAAGACCTATATGGATCAGGGACTGCTTGTACCGGACGAGCTGGTGGTAGACCTGGTAGTAGACCGGGTGAATCAGGAAGACTGCGCAGGCGGATACGTACTGGACGGTTTCCCGAGAACAATCCCCCAGGCAGAGGCGCTGGACAAAGCGCTGGCAGCTCTGGATCAGAAAATGGACTATGCGATCAACGTAGAAGTGCCGGATGACAATATTGTAAACCGTATGTCCGGACGCCGCGCATGTGTGGACTGCGGGGCAACCTACCACATGGTATATGCGCCGACAGAGAAGGAAGGCATCTGCGATAAATGCGGCGGCGGTCTCATCCTGAGAGATGATGACAAGCCGGAGACCGTGAAAAAGCGTCTCGGCGTTTACCATGATCAGACACAGCCTCTGATCGACTACTATACGGAAGCCGGGATCCTCAAAGAAGTAGACGGTACCATTGACATCAACGATGTATTTGCCGAGATTGTGAAAATTCTTGGCTGAGAGCACTTCGCGATGCATTGAATACTTGGCGAGGTATTATCGAGTCTAGTAAGAAAGCACATATTCCGAACGGAGAGAGGAATATCTTCGCCAGAGCTTAGTGCGAAGCCGTTCTTTGAGATTAGCGAGGCTCTATCGAGTTTAGCGAAAAGAACTACATAAAATAATGGAGGCGTTTTATGCTTATAGAGCCTGGAATACTTGCAAAATCAAAAGCGGGAAGAGATAAAGATTGTATATACGTCATAATTTCTGTCAATGATGAATATGTATATCTGGCGGACGGGAAGAAGAGACCCGTCTGCCAGGCAAAGAAAAAAAACTGTAAACATGTGCAGCCGATCAGTAAGGCGCGCTGTGATTCCGTATCTGACGATGATGAGATCCGGCGTGTGATCAGAGGCTATATGAGTCATCTGGATGCAGAGGTGAGAGAATAAGAAGTGCAGAGAAAGGCACAGGAGGATTAAGTATGTCAAAGGCTGACGTGATCGAAATCGAAGGAGTGGTAGTAGAAAAACTGCCCAACGCAATGTTCAAGGTAGAACTGGAAAATGGACATATCGTACTGGCCCATATCAGCGGAAAGCTGCGTATGAACTTTATCAAGATCTTACCTGGGGACAAAGTAACGTTGGAGATGTCTCCGTACGATCTCAGCAAAGGACGAATTGTCTGGAGAGATAAATAAAAAGGTGTTGACTTTGCAGGAGGCTTGATGTTATACTATGAAATAGCCGTCTTTGGTTTGGTGTGCCCAAAAACGGCAGTAGCCCCAAGGTTTTCAGCAAAGGATAGAAGGAGGATTTGACATGAAGGTTAGATCATCAGTAAAACCGATCTGTGAAAAGTGCAAGATTATCAAGAGAAAAGGAAGTATCCGGGTAATCTGCGAGAATCCGAAGCACAAACAGAGACAAGGCTAGGACAGTGGAGATGGAAATGCGCGGCACCAGGCAGAGTTATTACGCGCATGGACATTGTTCCGGTTTTGGAGTTGTTTGTTAAAATTAGGCGGCTGACAGTATGACACGCCAGGAGGTGTGTGGAACTGTTTAATATACAGTAAGGATACATCCGGCTCGTGAATCAGGTACCGACGAGGCAGGTGGCCGTTGCGTGTTTCGCGCAAATGTATATTGCTTATAATACCCGGATCAAAGGGCGTAGCTTCAGGCGCTGCCGGGAAAGGGCATAGAGAATATGTCTGGGTAGATCGGGAAGATATGTTGTCTTCCGACAGATACCCGATGTACCCCAGTTAGGGACAATATTATAATTATTTAAATGGAGGAAAGACACATGGCTCGTATTGCAGGTGTAGACTTACCAAGAGACAAACGTGTAGAAATCGGCTTGACTTATATTTATGGAATTGGAAGAACAAGCTCAAACCGTATTTTAACAGAAGCAGGAGTGAATCCTGATACCCGTGTAAGAGATTTGACAAGTGAGGAAGTAAAAAAGATCAGTGAAGTCATTGACGCGACTCAGATGGTAGAAGGTGATCTCAGAAGAGAGATCCAGCTGAACATCAAGAGATTGAAAGAGATCGGATGCTACCGCGGAATCCGTCACAGAAAAGGACTTCCGGTACGCGGTCAGAAGACGAAGACAAACGCGAGAACCTGTAAAGGACCAAAGAGAACAGTAGCGAATAAGAAAAAGTGAGCACTTAGCGAATGCAAGCTGTTAAGCGCGGCATGAGTTTAGTGCGAACTTTGTTCGAAGAGCAAAGCGAATCGAACATCCCGTGCACTTAGCGAATGCAAGCTGTTAAGCGCGGCATGAGCTTGGCGCGAACTTTGTTCGAAGAGCAAAGCGAATCGAACATCCCGTAAACAGATAATAAAATGAGAAAGTAGGTTAGTTTAAATGGCGAAGAAAGTTACCAAAAAAGTGACAAAAAAACGTGTCAAGAAAAACGTTGAACGAGGACAGGCTCACATCCAGTCATCTTTTAATAATACGATCGTAACATTGACGGATGCGCAGGGCAATGCTCTTTCATGGGCAAGCGCGGGCGGTCTGGGTTTTAGAGGTTCAAGGAAATCTACTCCATACGCGGCACAGATGGCAGCTGAGACAGCGGCTAAAGCAGCATTGATTCATGGTCTGAAAACAGTAGATGTTTTCGTTAAGGGTCCAGGTTCAGGAAGAGAAGCGGCAATCCGTGCGCTGCAGGCATGCGGCATTGACGTGATCAGTATCAAGGACGTGACACCGGTACCTCATAACGGATGCCGTCCGCCGAAACGCAGAAGAGTATAACCAATACCGCATATTATTAGGAGGAATTAAGAAAATGGCAGTAAACAGAGTCCCGGTTCTTAAGAGATGCCGTTCATTAGGTATGGACCCAATCTATTTAGGAATTAATAAAAAGTCAAAAAGACAGTTAAAGAGATCCAACAGAAAGATGAGTGAATACGGTCTTCAGTTACGCGAGAAGCAGAAAGCAAAATTCATCTACGGAGTATTGGAGAAACCTTTCAGAAATTATTTCGAGAAGGCAAAGCAGCAGGAAGGTATGACAGGTGAGAACCTGATGATCCTTCTGGAGACCAGACTGGACAACGTGATGTTCCGTATGGGCTTTGCAAGAACCAGAAGAGAAGCAAGACAGATCGTAGGCCACAGACATGTACTGGTGAACGGCAAGCAGGTAAAGGTTCCTTCCTACCTTGTAAAAGCCGGCGATGTGATCGAGATCAAAGAAAAGAACAAAGGCAGCCAGAGATACAAGGATATCCTGGAAGTGACCGGCGGCAACATGATTCCGAACTGGCTGGAAGTGGATGCCGAGAATCTGAAAGGTGAAGTCAAAGAGCTTCCGAAGAGAGACGCAATAGATGTTCCTGTTGACGAGATGTTGATCGTCGAGCTGTATTCTAAGTAATTCATTCGGATATAGCATGATTGAAAAGTACCCCTCAATATTTTTTAACCCATAAGGAGGGTCGTGTAGTGTTTGATTTTAATAAACCGAATATTGAAATTACAGAAATTTCAGAAGATAAGAAGTATGGAAGATTCGTTGTAGAGCCTTTGGAGCGGGGATATGGAATCACATTGGGTAATTCCCTGAGAAGAATTATGCTTTCTTCTCTTCCGGGCGCGGCGATCAGCTCCGTGAAGATTGACGGAGTACTGCACGAATTCAGTTCCATACCGGGCGTGAAAGAAGATGTGACCGAGATTATCATGAATCTGAAATGTCTGGCAATCAAGAATACATCGGAATCAGACGAAGTGAAGACTGCATATATCGAATTCGAGGGAGAAGGTGTTGTAACAGGCGCCGACATCCAGGCGGATGCCGATATTGAGATTATGAATCCGGATCAGGTCATCGCTACATTAAGCGGCGGTAAGGACAGCAAGCTGTACATGGAGCTTACGATCACAAAGGGAAGAGGTTATATCAGCGCGGATAAGAACAAGGGAGAGGATATTCCGATCGGCGTCATCCTGATAGATTCTATCTATACGCCTGTTGACCGTGTAAACATGTCAGTAGAAAATACACGTGTCGGACAGATAACCGATTACGATAAGCTCACGCTGGACGTATGGACAAGAGGTACATTGCTTCCGGACGAAGCGGTCAGCCTTGCCGCAAAGGTACTCAGCGAACATCTGAAATTATTCATCGACCTGTCAGAAGTCGCGCAGGCTGCTGAGGTCATGATCGAAAAAGAAGATGATGAAAAAGAGAAGGTTCTGGAGATGAGTATTGATGAATTGGAATTATCTGTCCGTTCATACAACTGCCTCAAGAGAGCAGGTATCAATACCGTGGAAGAGCTTACGAATAAGACGCCGGAAGACATGATGAAGGTACGGAACCTGGGACGCAAGTCCCTGGAGGAAGTCCTTGCGAAACTGAAAGAACTCAATCTGGAGTTAAATTCAGGTGAGGAATAAAATAGAGGATGATCGTTCTATGGCAGGAAGCCGTGAATGATCATAAACGATCCAAATATCCGGCCAGTAAGCCCGAAGCGCATGGCAGGAGCATTTGATTAATAAGCCCGAAGATTGCATAACCAAATGTGCGGCTTATGAGGCGGAGAGAGTTTACAGCCAGCTGTAATGACAAAACAGTCTCATAGGCAAATGAATGGAGGATAAGAATAATGGCAAAATATAGAAAACTTGGCAGAACATCCAGCCAGAGAAAAGCTTTGATCAGAAACCAGGTAACCGCGTTGCTTTACAATGGAAAGATCGTGACCACAGAAGCGAAGGCAAAAGAGATCCGCAAGGTTGCGGAGGGCTTGATCGCAAAGGCTGTCAAGGAAAAAGATAACTACGAAGAAGTGACCGTAAAGGCAAAGGTTGCGCGCAAGGACAAGGACGGCAAGAGAGTAAAGGAAGTCGTTGACGGAAAGAAAGTTACCGTATATGATGAAGTAGAGAAGAAGATCAAGAAAGATATGCCGAGCAGACTTCATGCCAGAAGAGAGATGCTCAAGGTTCTCTACCCTGTAACAGAAATTCCGGCTGCCGCGGCAGGAAAGAAAAAGAATACCAAGAAGGTAGACCTGGTAGATAAGTTATTTACCGAGATCGCTCCGAAGTACGAGAACCGCAAGGGCGGCTACACAAGAATCGTGAAGATCGGCCAGCGCAAGGGTGATGCTGCTTTGGAAGTGCTTCTTGAGTTAGTATAATTTAAAATAACTTTTATAATCTGTAAAATATGTAATAAGACGAAAAAACCTGTTGCTGAAACAGGTTTTTTTGTACAAAAAAAGGCTGTCGGGAAAGGCTATTGGCTTAGGATCTTGCTGTGAAGAAATAGGATCACAGCAAGATCCCGAAGAAAAAGCCATTTCCTGACTGCCGCTTTTGCAGTTTACCAGGACTGGAAAAACAGGTTGTTTCCTACATTGACTCCGACCCGGTCGGTGGCGCCTGCATACAGGAAATAATAGCAATCCGCAACAGCCGAAAGTCTTGCTCCGTTCAAAGCCTCCTGCGCCACCTGATAGGAGAGATCGCTGGGGCCTCTGGCAAGTACCGTATCCAGACGGCCTGTCCATACTGGTTCAAACTGTCCCTCTGCATACACGATCTCTTTGATCGTATTTGGGAAGATGGAACTGCTCATCCGGTTCATGATTACGGTAGCAACAGCCAGCAGCGAATCATGCTCCTGCATGGCTTCACATTCCAATATGGCCGCGAAAATATCCAGCTCACTGCCGGAGACATTTGCCGCGCCGCCGTTCACAACGGTACTGTCGTTTACTTCTTCTTCCGTTTTTTTATCCTCGCCGGGTTTTTCGACTTCTGACACGGTCGGCACCGTAATCGGCTTCTGTGCGTTCTTTTTCGCTTCCTCGGCCTTTCTCGCCGCTTCCGCCTGTCGGGCTTCCTCCTCACGAAGCAGAGCAAGCTGCGCATTGAATGTGGCAAGATCTGTGGAGGTCGCCTTTGCAGTCGCGTTAAGTTCTACTCTCCGCTGTTCCAGCTGCTCCTGCAGATCTTCCAGAGAGGCCTCCTGGTTCAGGAGCACCTGTTCCCGCTCTGCGATATCTTCCCGTATTGTCCGCAGCTTATCAAGCATATCGCGGTCATAGCTGCTGATATTCTCAATAAATTCCGCTTTATTCAGAAAATCAGTCATACTGTCCGCAGAAAAAAGCATTTCCAACAGTGATTCATTGCCCACTTCGTACATATATTTAATGCGGGCCTTCATCGCCTCATAACGCTGTGATTCGTCTGCCTGGGCATCCGCAAGAGAATCCCGGGTACGGAGGATCTCGCTGTGGATGATCTCAATCTGGTTCTTTGCGGAGGCAATCTCATCGCTGATCTTGACCATTTCCTGATTGATGCCTTCAAGCTGGCTGTTCAGTGAGCTGGTCCTGTTTTCCAGATCTGCGATATTCGTCGCATGCACGGAGAGCGGAGAGCAGATAAGGATCAGAGAGCAGATCAGTATCCCCAAAGGGCATCCTCTGCCCGGCGCTCCCACATGGCATACAGCCCTTCTTCGGAAAGGCGCCAGCCCCGTGTTTCTCTTTTGTGTTATATGATGTTTCATAAAATAATTTCCTTTCAAACATTTAATAAAAGAATTGCCTATGATAGTATACTATAAATTGCAAAATTAATCAATTTTTGTTATTATATTTTTGTAAAAAGTTTGTAACAAAAATAGACTGTGAATAGTAATATTCAGGAAGGAACTTAGAGAATATGCATCAGATAAAAATGATCGGACTGGATCTGGACGGAACATTGCTGACATCGGATAAAAAATTACTGCCTTATACCAGGCAGGTGATCGCAGAGGCGATCAGGCGGGGAATCCTGGTACTCATGGCAACCGGACGTCCTTACACGGGCATCCCCAAGGAGCTGCGCGATTTTCCGGGCATACGCTATGCACTGAGCTCCAACGGCGCGCGCATTCTGGATACACAGACAGGAAAGGTGCTGATCGAGCATCTGCTTCCGCTGAAAAGTGCGAAAAAGGCATTGGAAATTTTACGGAAGTATGATACATTACAAGAGGTATATTTTGAAGGACAGGGTTACGCGGAGGCTGATAAGCTGGATAGGATCTCCAGATACCACCACAATCCCCATATGTGGGAATATGTCCGGAGCTCCAGAAAGCCTGTTCCCAGCCTGACAGAGCTGATCGAGCGGGAGAACCGGGACATGGATAAGGTTCAGGCTCTGTTTGCGGATATGGAGGAGCTTGCGCGGGCGTGGAAGGAACTGGAGCGGTACAGGGAACTTGTACTGGTCTCATCCCTTGGATACAACATTGAGATTAATGCGGCCGGTGTAGATAAAGGCACAGGTCTGATGGAACTTGGAGCGCTGCTGGGGATCCGCCCGGAGGAGATCATGGCCTGCGGGGACGGAGATAACGACATCCGCATGCTGGAGCTGGCGGGAGTCGGCGTTGCCATGGGAAACGCCGGGGAAAATGTAAAGGCTGCCGCGGATTACATAGCAGAAACAAATGATCATGAGGGGGCCGCAAAGGCGATTGTGAAATATGCATTTTGCAATGACTCAGAACAGCAATAGTTTAAAGACTTTTTAAAACAGGAGGAAAACAATGTTAGACGCATTAAAGGTCATTATTTTGGGGATTGTGGAAGGGATCACGGAGTGGCTTCCCATCAGCAGCACAGGGCATCTGATCCTGGTGGAGGAATTTATCAAGCTGGAGCTGAGCGAGGCATTCATCGAGATGTTCAATGTAGTCATCCAGCTCGGCGCGATCATGGCCGTTGTTGTGATCTATTTTCACAAGCTGAATCCATTTTCGCCGACCAAGACGCAGAAGCAGAAGATGCTGACGATTCAGCTCTGGGTGAAGGTGGCGATCGCGGCAGTTCCGGCCGCGGTGATCGGGCTTTTGTTCGATGACATGATCGAAGCCAAGTTTATGAATGCATATGTGGTAGCGGCAACTCTGATCATCTACGGAATTTTATTCATCATCGTGGAGGAGAGCCACAAGAATAAGCAGCCTAAGGTGACGAAGCTGTCCAGACTGACTATACCGATGGTGCTGGTCATCGGCGTATTCCAGGTGCTTGCGCTGATCCCGGGGACCTCGCGTTCAGGAGCGACGATCATTGGCGCGCTTTTGATCGGGACTGCAAGAGGCGTTGCGGCGGAATTTACCTTTTTCCTGGGAATCCCGGTCATGTTCGGAGCCAGCTTTTTGAAGATCATTAAGTTTCTGAAGGATGGTGCAAGCATTGCTGGCAGTGAAATTTTTCTGCTCCTGCTCGGCTGCGGCGTGTCATTCGGCGTATCGATCTTTGCGATCAAGTTTTTGATGCAGTATATCAAGAACCATGATTTCAAAGCATTCGGATATTACAGGATCGTCCTGGGTGTGGTTGTGCTGATCTATTTTGGCGTTTCCGGACTGCTTGCGGCGTAGTGTAATAAAGCGATTACAAAAAATCACCGGACAGTATTTTGAGGGCTGGCCGGTGATTTTTACGTATAGAAAGAGTTCCTTCATTTGGGAATTTGGTTTTTTGGAAGTATTTATTTTGAATAAATTTGATGGATAAGTCTTGTATTTTTGCAGAAATCTGATAAAATATAAAACTGTGTGTATGATTATACATATGCTGCAATTCACGGCCAGAAGAAGACGACCAGAGAACTCCTGCGTACAACAGCCTGCGCTTTTGTGGATCGCGGCATACGGAATGAAAAAGTTTGGAGGAGAGATTATGAAGAAAAAATTGTTAAGCCTTTTATTAGCAGCGGCATGTGTATTTTCTATGGCGGCATGCGGTTCCGAAAGCGATTCTGCCGGAGACAGCGGGAATGCGGCACAGACAAGTGAAGCAGACGATACGGAAGACGCGGAAGAAGCAGAAGCGTCCGGAGAGGGCGGAACGCTGATCATGGCGACCAATGCGGAGTTCCCGCCGTATGAATATCATGAAGGCGATGAGATCGTTGGAATCGACGCAGAGATCGCGGCGGCGATCGCGGAAGAGCTGGGGATGGAGCTGAAGATTGAGGATATGGCATTTGATTCCATCATTACCGCGGTTTCCGGAGGAAAGGCGGATATGGGTCTTGCAGGTATGACCGTGAATCCGGACCGTGAGAAGAATGTTAATTTTTCAGATACTTATGCAACCGCGGCTCAGGTGATCATCGTGAAGGAAGGCAGCGAGACAGCAGGCCCGGATGATCTGACTGGAAAGAAGATCGGGGTTCAGCTTGGAACCACAGGAGATATCTATGCGGAGGATATCGAGGATGCGGAAATAGAGCGCTACAACAAGGGAATGGAAGCTGTTCAGGCGCTGCTGCAGGATAAGATCGACGCAGTCGTGATCGACGGGGAACCGGCGAAGGTCTATGTGGCGGAGAACGAAGGTCTGAAAGTGCTGGATGAGCCTCTGACTGAGGAAGAATATGCCATCGCGATCGCAAAGGACAACGACGAACTGCTGGAAAAGGTGAATACCGCGCTGACAAGCCTGAAGGATTCCGGCAAGCTGGATGAGATCGTTGCAAAGTATATCTCTGCAGATGAGTAATGGCTGCGGCAATACCATTTACGATTAAATAAGAGGAAATAAAGAATGCTTCAGACATTTCAGGAGAGGTTTTACGATAATTTTATACAAGACGACCGTTGGAATTATATCTGGGAAGGGCTGACCGTGACATTGCGTGTCACATTGTTTGCAGTCATTCTGGGAATCGTGATCGGATTTTTGATCGCCATTATCCGATCCACCTACGACAAGACCGGAAAGATGAAGATACTAAACTTTATCTGCAGCGTCTATCTCACAGTGATCCGGGGAACCCCGGTGGTCGTACAGCTTTTGATCATTTATTTCGTGATCTTCGGCAGTGTGGACATCAACAAGATCGTAGTCGCGATCATGGCGTTTGGAATCAATTCCGGCGCCTATGTAGCAGAGATCTTCCGCTCCGGGATCATGTCGATTGATAATGGGCAGTTTGAGGCCGGACGGAGCCTCGGCTTCAATTATACACAGACCATGCGGTATATCATCATGCCCCAGGCATTTAAAAATGTCCTTCCGGCGCTCGGCAACGAGTTTATCGTTCTGCTGAAGGAGACCTCGGTGTCAGGCTATATCGCACTGCAGGATCTGACAAAGGGCGGCGATATCATCCGAAGCCGTACATATGACGCATTTATGCCTCTTCTGGCCGTGGCGCTGATCTATCTGGTCATGGTCATGATATTTACAAAACTGGTGAATATACTGGAGAGGAGGCTGAGGAGCAGTGATCATTAATGGAGATGTATTGATCAGGGTGGAGGATATCCACAAGGTTTTCGATGACAGCCTGCACGCGCTGAACGGTGTCTCGGAGGAGATCTCAAAAGGCGAGGTGGTTGTGATCGTGGGACCCTCCGGTTCCGGAAAATCTACGTTTCTGCGGTCTTTGAACCTCCTGGAGGTTCCTACAACCGGGCATATTTATTTTGAGGGAGTAGATATCACAGGAAAGCAGACCAATATTGACAAGCACCGCCAGAAGATGGGGATGGTATTTCAGCATTTCAACCTGTTTCCCCATAAGACCATATTAGAAAATATCACGCTGGCGCCCACCAAGCTTCTGAAAAAAAGCAAGGAGGAAGCAGATGCCGAGGCAATGAAGCTTCTGCGGAAGGTGGGACTGGAGGAGAAGGCGGATGCTTATCCGTCCCAGCTCTCCGGCGGACAGAAGCAGAGGATCGCGATCGTCCGTTCCCTGGCAATGAACCCGGACGTGATGCTGTTTGACGAGCCGACCTCCGCGCTGGATCCGGAGATGGTCGGGGAGGTACTGGAGCTGATGAAGCAGCTGGCCCATGACGGCATGACGATGGTGGTAGTCACCCACGAGATGGGATTTGCAAAAGAGGTTGCCACCCGTGTACTGTTCATGGATCAGGGACAGGTGAAGGAGCAGGGCACGCCGGAGGAATTTTTCGGCAATCCGAAAGATCCGAGGCTGCAGGAATTTTTGTCAAAGATTCTGTAGCAGGCGCTGTTGCCGCCATATAAAGAATGAAAGAAATCTTACTGGCTTTTCAGAATTTTAAAGTCGGTAAGATTTTTTATTAATGATGCAGAACTGGCAGCAGATGGGTCTGTGGTCTGCCGTTTTGTATAATACCGAAACTTTCCATTCCAATATTATTGAAATCGTCAGGGAAAAGTAGTAAAATCCATGTCATTGGATCATCAGAGAAAGACTGTATAAAAGGAATATTACATATGAAATATGAACGTATCTCAAAAGGAACCTTTCTGGAACGGCCCAACAGGTTCATCGCCTATGCGGAGCTGGCCGGGAAAACGGAGGTCATCCATGTAAAAAATACCGGCAGGTGTGCGGAGCTTCTGATACCGGGAGTGTCCATTTACGTGCAGGAGAGCGATAATCCCGCGCGGAAGACAAAGTGGGATCTGATCGGCGTGGAGAAGGGCAGCCGGATGATCAATATGGATTCCCAGGTACCTAATCTGGTCGTGAAGGAATGGATCGAATCGGGGCATCTGACCTCTGATATCCGGATGGTCAGACCGGAGACTGCATATGGCAATTCCCGTTTTGACCTATATGTAGAGACTGGGAGCAGCAGGATTTTCATAGAAGTCAAGGGAGTAACCCTGGAGGAAGAGGGGGTGGTCCGTTTTCCGGATGCCCCCAGCGACCGTGCGGTGAAGCATCTTCAGGAGCTGGAAAAGGCGGTCAGGGAAGGATATGAGGCTTATGTATTCTTTGTGATCCAGATGAAGGGAGTACGGTATTTTACCCCCAACATGGATACCCATCCTGCCTTCTGCGAAGCCTTGAAGTCGGCAAAGGCGGCGGGGGTGAACATACTGGCCTATGACTGCCGGGTCAGCGGCGACCGGATCGAGATTGCGGATCCCGTGCCTGTGGTGCTGGAAAGTCCCAGGCTCAGGGAAGCGGTGGAGCCGGTCATTCAGTGGTATCGGGAGAATCACAGGGACCTGCCGTGGCGGAATACCAGGGACCCGTATCGGATCTGGGTGTCGGAGATCATGCTTCAGCAGACCAGAGTGGAGGCCGTAAAACGCTATTACGAACGTTTTTTGTCAGAGCTTCCTACGGTGAAGGAGCTGGCAGAGGTGCCGGAGGACCGGCTGATGAAGCTGTGGGAAGGGCTGGGCTACTATAACCGGGCGCGGAACATGCAGAAGGCGGCCAGACAGGTGATGGAGGAATATCAGGGCGAATTTCCTCATACATATGATACAATCCGGTCTCTCGCCGGAATCGGAAATTATACGGCAGGGGCGGTCAGCTCCTTTGCCTTCGGGATTCCCAAGCCGGCGGTGGACGGCAATGTGCTGCGGGTCCTTTCGCGGATCCTGGCCAGCGAAGAGGACATTATGAAAGCCTGTGTCCGTTCCTGGATGGAACGCGCGGTGGAGGAGGTCATTCCGGAGCAGAACGCGTCAGACTTCAACCAGGGGCTGATCGAGCTGGGAGCTCTCATATGCGTTCCAAACGGAGATCCCAGGTGCCGGGAATGCCCTGCGGCCGGGCTCTGCCTTGCCAGAGAAAAAGGAATACAGACCCGGCTGCCTGTGAAGGCAAAGGCAAAGGCCAGAAGGATCGAGAAGCGGACGGTCCTGATCTTTCGGGACGCCCGGGGCGTCGCGATTCGCAAGCGCCCGTCCAGGGGGCTGCTTGCCGGCCTGTATGAGCTGCCCAATGTGGAAGGGCACCTGACCGGCAGACAAGCGGCTGACTATGGAAAGTCCATCGGCCTGATGCCGGTCCGGGTACGGAAGCTGGAGGAAGCGAAGCATATTTTCAGCCATGTGGAGTGGCATATGATCGGATATGAGATGCTGGTGGATGAGCTGGAGAAGAGCTGCGGCGCGGAGATGATCTTTGCAAAAAAAGAAGAATTGGAGACGGTGTACTCAATTCCGTCCGCATTTGAAAGCTATATGAATCTGGGACGAATTTGAAAATAAAGTGTATTTGAAGGGGAGGGGTAACAGACATGAAGGAAAGTATGGAGTTATCCAGACAGCAGCAGAAATCAAAGGAAACAAAGGAACGGATTTTCCGGGCGGCCAAACAGATCCTGAAAAAGAAGGGCTATGAAGAGCTTTCCATCAAGAATATCTGTGAGGAGGCCGGAGTTTCCAACGGCAGCTTTTATCATCACTTTAAGACAAAGGATGATCTGCTTTCTTATTATATAGAGGAACAGCCAAGCATCAATCCGGCGCTTCTGGAGCTCCCGCGTGATGCGGGTGAGGCGAAGATCGCGATCATCCGGGTTTATCTGAACTATGTGAGCTACTGCAGGGAGCTGGGCGTGGAGTTCATGTCCGGGTACTACAATCCGAAGAACCAGGCGCTGAACGCGGCCATACGGACCGAGAGGCCCTATCCGATCGTGACCGTGCAGGAATATGTAGAAAAAGCGGCTCTGGCCGGGATCATCCATCTGAATGTAGAGATTGAGGCATTTACCACAGACATCCGGATGATCGTCATCGGCAATGTATTCGAGTGGTGTCTGCGCAGCGGAGAAACAGACTTTGAGGGAAATATGAGACGTTCCCTTGGAAAATATCTGGACAGTACGATCTGCTGAGATTTCGTACCGAAGATGGAGGTATGGTTTGAAATATACATTTATCGTAAATCCGAAATCCCGTTCCGGGCGCGGCGGGATGATCTGGAAGCTGACAGAACCGGAATTGAAAAAAAGAAGAATTGACTATGAAGTATTTTACACGGAATACGCGCGCCATGCGGTTCGGATCACGGATGAGATCACAGCCGACGGACAGGAGCATACGCTGGTGGTGGTTGGCGGCGACGGCACGGTAGACGAGGTGGTAAACGGGATCCGCGACTGCTCCAGGGTCACTCTTGGATATATCCCGACCGGCTCCGGCAACGACTTTACCAGGGCGCTCCACCTGCCCGCCGAGGTTCATGCGGCCCTGGAAAATATTTTCGAAAGCGGCAGGAAGGTTCCCATGGATGTGGGCAAGGTGAACTGCGGGGAACAGACATGCCGGTTTGCGGTCAGCGCCGGGATTGGCTTTGACGCCGCGGTGTGCCATCGGGCCGCTGTCTCGCCGATTAAGACGGTCTTAAACAAATTGGGTCTTGGAAAGCTGACCTACCTGGCGATCGCATTGAAATGGATCCTCCGTGAACAGCCCATGTCTGCGGAGATTCGGATCGACGGAGAGAGAGCAAGGCATTTTGAGCATACATATTTTGCGGCGGTCATGAACCATCCCTATGAGGGAGGGGGCTTCTTTTTCTGCCCGGAGGCTCAGATCGGAGACGGGATGCTGGATGTGATCGTGGTTTCCGAGCTGCCGAAATGGAAGATCCTCCTTCTGCTCCCCACCGCATTTTGGGGAAAACACGTGAACTTTCAAGGAATATCGATTTACCGATGCAGGGAGATTGAAGTGAAAATGGGCAAAGAGCTTCCAATCCATGCGGATGGAGAACCGATCGCCCGGGGGCAGACGATCCGGGCTGCTCTGGAGCCGGAACAGATCCGGGTGATCGCGCCGCGGGTTAAAAAGATTTGATAAAAAAGATTTCTATGAATGTTTTGTAAACATCCTTGTTGTTGTGATGGAATCGTGATATAATCGGGAGAATGAAAAGTACTCTTGAAAAAAGTACAGGGGGATATGTAGACTTTAATCTATATCAGAGGGAGCGTTTCATATGACATGGAGGGAAAGGACGGCAGAATTGCTGAAAAAATATAAGCATGGATGGGTATTCAGCTATTTTCTGGTCTATATGCCGTGGTTTTTATATCTGGAGAAGCATGTGACAAAGAATTATCATGTCATCCATTCGGCGATTGATGATGAGATCCCGTTTATCGAATATTTCATTGTGCCGTATTTACTGTGGTTTGTATTTATCGCGGCGGTGATGCTGTACTTCTTTTTTACGGATGTAGAAGGATTTTACAGGCTTGCGAAGCTGATGTTCGCGGGAATGACCATTTTTCTGATTGTATCCACGCTGGTTCCCAACGGTCTGAATATCAGGCCCTATGCGTTCGAGCGGGATAATATTTTCGTAGATATGGTAAAGCTTTTGTACCGGGCGGATACGCCGACCAATGTGATGCCCAGCATCCATGTATATAATTCTCTGGCTGCTTGTATCGCCATCAGCCAGAGCCGCGCGCTGCTTGTATCGCCATCAGCCAGAGCCGCGCGCTGCAGAAGCACAGGGCGGTCTGTACAGGGGCTTATGCACTTGCGGCGCTGATCATTATGGCAACGATGTTTTTGAAGCAGCATTCCGTGATCGACGTGGCGTCGGCGGCCGTGATGGCGCATATGCTGTACCAGTTTTTCTATGTACCGGACGGGCGGCGGTATGCAGAGAGAAGGCTGTCGCAGACGGCAATGCTGCAGAATAAATGATGTGACCGCAGAATGAAAAGTGTGAGTATATATAATGCAGACAGGATAATGAGGAGGAAAAAGGAACAATGGGAAAGATTATGCTGACAGGAGACCGACCGACCGGAAAATTACACGTAGGCCACTATGTCGGTTCATTGAGAAGAAGGGTGGAGCTGCAGGAGTCCGGCGGATTTGACGATATATTTATTATGATCGCGGATGCCCAGGCGCTGACGGATAATGCGGACAATCCGGAAAAGGTACGCCAGAATATCATTGAGGTGGCGCTGGATTATCTGGCATGCGGCCTGGATCCGGAGAAGTCCACGCTGTTCATCCAGTCCCAGGTGCCGGAGCTGTGCGAGCTGTCATTTTATTATATGAACCTGGTGACCGTGTCCAGACTGCAGAGGAACCCGACTGTAAAGTCCGAGATCCAGATGCGCAATTTCGAGGCAAGCATTCCGGTGGGCTTCTTTACGTACCCCATCAGCCAGGCGGCGGATATCACCGCGTTTAAGGCAACCACGGTGCCGGTAGGGGAAGACCAGCTTCCCATGCTGGAACAGACAAAGGAGATCGTGAGAAAGTTCAACTCTGTCTATGGGGATACTCTGGTAGAGCCGGAGATCCTGCTTCCGGACAATCAGGCGTGCATGCGCCTCCCGGGAATCGACGGCAAGGCAAAGATGAGCAAGTCGCTGAATAACTGTATCTATCTTTCCGAGGAACCGGATGAGATCAAGCAGAAGGTGTTCAGCATGTTTACAGATCCCACTCATATTCGTATCGAGGACCCGGGCAAGCTGGAGGGCAACACGGTATTCACGTATCTGGACGCGTTCTGCAGGCCGGAGTATTTCCCGGAATTTCTGCCGGATTATACCAGCCTGGATGAGCTCAAGGCTCACTATAAACGGGGCGGTCTCGGCGATATGAAGGTAAAGCGTTTCCTCAACGCAGTCCTACAGGCGGAATTAGAACCCATCAGAAACCGGAGAAAGGAATACCAGAAGGATATTCCGTACGTTTATGAGATTCTCAGAAAGGGCAGTGAAAAGGCGGAAAGAAGAGCTGCGGAGACATTGCAGGATGTGAAGGCGGCCATGAAGATCAATTACTTTGACGACGCGGAACTGATCAGCAGCCAGGCGGAGCGGTTTCAGAAGCTTTAAAGCTTCTTGATACAATTGCAAGGGCAAAAGAAAACGAATAAATTTCCAGATGAAAGGGGCTGTACAGCCCCTTATTTCCGTAAATAAAAAATCAAGGACATAAATCCTTGATTTTTTAAAAACGTGCGATAGAGGATTCGAACCCCCGACCTTCTGGTCCGTAGCCAGACGCTCTATCCAGCTGAGCTAATCGCACATATCTGATAAAGCCGTTCACAACATATGTTAGTATATAATATAGGAACGGCTTTGTCAAGTTTTTTTGAAAATTTATTTTCCGTCTGTCATCGGATTCGGGAACAGATGTCTCGGGATTCCGTCTACCATGACAGGTGATACATCGCCCTGGATCAGAGGACGTACATAGTTTACGAACTCATCGGTTACATAATCTGCGTCTTCATTCATCCATTCTCTCGGAACAAGCTTCTCGTCATTGGCGATCTTATGAACATCCTTCACCTCGGTTCCGCTCTGATACGGATCATCGGACAGACGCTGGATGACAACCATCTTGCCGCTGTCGCCCTCGTCTGCTGCCTTCACCGCGGCACCGCCTACCTGATATGCCTCCAGAATGTCCACACGGGAAGCACAGTGGGAAGCAGACCTCTGCAGAGTGCTCAGCTCAATGGCACGGGACTTACATCCGATATCTCCGGCAATATAGCTTGCCAGATAGTTTGCGGTACCGGACAGCTGCTTGTGGCCGAATGCGTCTACGAAGTCGATGCTCTGTCCCAGCTCGCATACATAGCGCCCGTCGTCCAGACGGATTCCCTCGGAAACCGCGATTACAGCAGATGACTTCTTGGTCAGGATCTGTCTGACCTTGTCGCCGAACTTCTGGATATCAAACGGAACCTCCGGCAGATAGATCAGGTCCGGTCCGAAACAATCCTCGCCCTTTGCAAGTGCGGCGGCTCCGGTCAGCCATCCTGCGTTACGTCCCATGATCTCGATGATGGAAACCAGTCCCTTGGAGTATTCCAGACAGAAGCTGTCGCGGATGATCTCCTTTACAGATGTGCCGATATACTTGGCAGCGCTTCCGTATCCCGGCGTATGGTCTGTCAGAGCCAAGTCGTTGTCGATGGTCTTCGGACAGCCGATGAAACGTGTCTTGAATCCGGTAATGATGGCATAATCAGATAACTTCTTGATGGTATCCATGGAGTCATTGCCGCCGATATAGATAAATGCTTCAATATTCAGCTTTTCCAGGATCTCGAAAATCTTGTCATAGACATCTCTGTCTTCGTGGATCTCCGGCAGCTTATAACGGCATGAACCAAGAAAAGCAGCAGGCGTTCTCTTCAAAAGCTCCGCATCCAATTCTGTGGTGATATAGTCTGATAAATCTATATATCTTTCTTGTAGCAGTCCCTGGATCCCGTGCAGCATACCATAGACCTTGCCGGCTCCGCGATCCTTAGCGGTGCGGTATACGCCCGCGAGACTTGAATTAATAGCGGCGGTCGGTCCGCCTGACTGACCGACGATTACATTTCCCTTCATGATATAGTACCTCCGTATGATTTGATAAAGCTGACCATACTTCTGCCAAAGGATGATCAGACCTGCAGAGTATCCTCCGCTCTGCAAAAACTACAATTACTAGTTTAGTGTATTTTTTGTGTTTTGTAAAGAAAAAATAAAAAGTGCTTGCAATTTCTTCAAAAATAAAGTATCATACTATTACTCTGATTCCAAATCATATGATTATCTATTTAATCAAGATCAGTTCTGGTTCCAAGTTTTCAATGAATTTTCAATCTTCAGTGAAAAGTGACTGCCGATATCGCAGAAAGGAGTGGATGCACCAATTGTAAATCATTATGACGTTTTAAAGTTTATAGAGCATGGAGGACGCTGCCGGCCTGCAATGGATTATGTGCAGGGTGAACTGCTGATCTACAGGCTGAAGCACAGTAAAGAGATGGAAAAAGCGCTCTTGTTTGAGTGGATGAAGGAATTGCTCCATCAGCTCGAACAGTTCCACAGATGCTTCAGCAATAAGGGTTACCGCTATATGAACCCTTACAGCGTACTGGTAACAGCGGAGGAAAAACTGCTGCTGCTGGATCTGGACGCGGAGAGCAATGAGTTTGTTCTGCGGAACATGCAGAAGCGCGCCATGCGGGATCATTTTGTAAAACCGATCGTTCAAATCAGGGAGAATACAAAAATTTCCCTGGATCTTTATGGTTATGCCAAGACCATACAATTCATACTGGCTAACGTACACGTTGAGCCTTCATTAACAAGCCGGGAGGAAAACCGGTTAGAAAAGATCATTGACAAATGTCTTTGTAAAAATTCGAAAAAGCAATATGAAGATTTAAAACAGATCCAGAGAGATCTTCCGACTGTACGCAGCCGGGAACCAGGAAAAAGAGGATGGAAGAAGGAATGGAAAAAATGGCTGCTTCTGTTCGTAGCAGCGGCAGGGATACTTGCGGTATTTTTACCGGGGTATATCAAAAAAAGGAAATCAGAGGAACAGGCCCGGAGGTTTCTGGAACAGACAGAGAGCTGGGGCGAGACGCTGTTAGAGGCACAGGAAGAGCTTGAGGAAGAAATTTCGGAAACAAAAAGGGAGATACAGGATGCAGATGACACGGAAGGAACGGTAAAACAGGAAATCAAAAATCAGAGGACAGAAGAAAAGGAAAGCCGGGAGTATCCCCAGGACGGAATGAAAGAACTGGAAGAAAATGTGGACGCCCTGCAGGAATATGTATTCCGGAATACGACAGCGGACAACCGGGAGATCATTGAACAGGGAGAATCGCTGAAAAGAGAGCTGTTCCGCTACCTGGCTGCTGCGTATGACCGGGAAGATCAGAAGGAGCAGGCTTTGGATGCCTATCAGGAATTATGCGGATCAGAGATTCAGGAGGAGCTGCTGGAATCCGCATATCTCAGGCGGATCGTGCTGGAGCTGGAGCAGAACGGGGACATTGCGCTTGCCACAGCCAGGGAGGCGCTGTCACGTATTCCCAATTCGAAGCAGCTGGCGGAAAAGTCACTGGATGTTCTGGCAGGGATGGAAGCCATGAAAAAAGAAGAATTTCTGGAAGAGATCGAGATCCTGGAGGGTTTTTACCCGGAGCTGAGAAGCCTGGAAAATTATTTCAGGGCAAAGGAGGTACATGATCCGGAGAGCGAAGCGAAATAATGCGCTGCAGGCTGCGGTTCACGGCAATGCAGATCGTAACAAGAACCGCTGTATTTATACCGGCGCCGGATAAATCTGCCGCTCGGTATCGTATCTGCTCCGCAGACGGATTACGACAAAAAAGGAGGTATTGCAGATGAGGATAAAAATGCATCTGCTGGGAACGGGCACTGCGGTGCTGCTCTCGGTATATGCGGTTACGGCCTATGCAGGCCAGGGAATCAGGGAACAGAAGAGCAAAGGAGAGGATCTCACCATGCCGGAGATCCGGTATGAGGAGCCGGAAGGCGGTCGGGACTATTATAAATCAGTCCCGGAAATCCGTATCGTACATCGGCAGACCGGCGCGGTCACAAAATATGAATTTTTGTCGGCAGATCATGCTAAAAAGACGGGAAGCCTGGAGCTGATGGACGGTCAGGACGAAGAAAGCGTATATCTGCCGGAAGATATTTTCGAGGACGGAGAAAACGTCCTTCACGTATGGATGGAAAAATATCCCAATGAGCCCAATGAAGGAGAAATAGGCGAGGATGGAACAGAAGGAACCGAAACCGGAGGAGAAGGATCGGAAGGAAGCGGAACCGGAGGAGAAGGATCGGAAGGAAACGGAACCGGGGGAGAAGGATTGGAAGAAAACGGAGCCGGGGGAGAAGGATCGGAAGGAAACGGAACCGGGGGAGAAGGATCAGAAGAAAACGGAACCGGGGGAGAAGGATCAGAAGAAAACGGAACCGGGGGAGAAGGATCGGAAGGAACCAGAACTGAAGGAGATGGAACAGAGGGAAGCGGAAGCGAAGGAAATGTACCGGAAGGAAGCGGAAGCGAAGAAGATGGAAAGAAAGGAAGCGGAAGCGAAGAAGACGGAACAGGAAAACACGAGCCAGGAGAACACAGTTCAGGCGAAAATGGGTCCGGAGAACAAGGAACAGAAGGAAAAAATCCGGAAAATCCGGATCCGGAGATCGTGTTTGAAAAAGAAATCTGCTTTCGGATTGACACAAAGAAGCCTCAAAAGGTTCATTTTTCATACAACAGGGCAATCCTAGACGGTTCCATCCTGACAAACGAGCCTGTAGAGCTGACATTGAAAAGCTCGGATGAGGGCAGCGGCATGGAAGCCATCTGCTATAAGACAGGAGACGGAACATCAGGAGTGCTGACAGGAGACAGCGGAAGCATTGTGTTGAATCCGGGGTTTCGCGGACAGATAGAGGCATACGCTGTGGATAAAGCCGGAAATCAATCGGAACCGGAGCTGTCGGTAATGCTTCTCTGTGAAAACCAGTCTCCCGAGATTCTGATTGAAATTGAGGGGAGTCCGGATGCCTGGCGTTCAAACCCGCTGAGAGTGAACGTAAAGGTAACGGATCCGGGTTTGAGTGCCGGAATCCAGTGTCTGAAATGCTATGCCGGAGGTGAGATCGCGGTTCACCGGGAAAATGAAGCTCAAACGGGGATTACATCCATGGAGGACGGATTTACGGTGGATATTCCGTCAGAAGGCGGAAAAGGAATCCCGGTGGTTGTTGAAGCGCTGGATTGGGCTGGCAATTTTCAATCGGACAGCACACAGGTTTATATCGACAAGGCAGCTCCGGTGATTCAGAGTGAGGGCATTCATGACCGCATGATCGCGGGAGAGCCTGTAAAAGGCAAGATGCGGATTCGTGAAGAAAACGACCTTGCGTCTGCCGGTATGAAGGTCTGGAAAGTCACTTCTGATAAAAAGAAAGAACTGGTCGAGGAAAAGAAGAAAGAGCCGGAGCCTTTTTCCGGCGCTCAGGACTTCGAATGGGACATTGCTCTGGAAGAGGACGGGATGTATGATATCCGGATGACCGCAAAGGACAGGGCAGGCCATGAGAGCAGGCAGGACAGCCGGGTCATTGTGGATCAGAGCAACCCGGTGATCCGCTATGTGGATCAGATGCAGGGGGCATATGTACCGTATTTTCAATGGAATTACGGAAAAGAAGAGGTGGTACAGGATGAGACGGACTATTCCTATGACATTTTTCTGGACGGAGCATTCTACACCACAGGGAAAAAAATAACAAAGGAAGGAGTGAGGATGCTGCAGGTCAGGGCTGTGGATGCCGCAGGAAATGAATCTACAGCGGAGGCGGTGTTCCTGATCGACCATACACCGCCCAGGATCCGGGTCTATGATGTGGAGGACGGCGGTTCGTACGAGGACATGGCCGCCGTCAGCATTTCCGTGGACGGGAAAGGGGAATATCTGAAGGAAATCATGGTAAACTCCGAAAAAATGAAGCTGGAGGCGGACTGCCAGATTTTTACCCGGTCGTTTCAGGAGCCGGGAGACTATCAGATCCTGGTCCGGGCAGAGGATCTGGCGGGAAACCAGGAACAGGAGCAGGTGACATTCCGGATCGAGGAAGAAAAGCAACTGTCGGGGGGCGTTTTGAAACCGATCACCAGGATCTTCAGAAATGTGGACCGGGCGCCCGCCAGAGGAACGCGGCTCCAGGATACAGAACAGGAAAAAAGCCCGGCAGTCCTATGGCTTATGCTGTGTTTTGCAATGGCCGGGGGTGCGTTTCTGCTGAGACAGAAAATATGGAATAGAAGGTGGAGGTCATGAATAAAGAAAGTAAAGTGATACGTATGATCCTGTTCGGCCTCAGTGTGACAAGCTTCAGTATTGCGGCGGGAGTCTATATCTGGCAGCTCTATAAGACGGCGTCAAGCATGCCGGTGTTCATTATGCTGTCCGTTTTTCTGATATTGCCGGCCATGATGATATCCCATCAAAATTCGAGGATTGCGGCGGAAAAAGCAAAAGCGCAGAGCGAATTTTTATCCAATATGAGCCATGAGATACGAACCCCACTCAACGGCCTGATCGGACTGAACCATATGATGATGCTCAATATCGACAAGGTGGAGCAGGAGCAGCAGAAGGAACAGGTGAAGGACTGGATTCAAAAATCCTACGGCACGGCGAGCTATCTGCTCTCTCTTGTAAATGACGTTCTGGACGTATCCAAGCTCCAGGCCGGCAAAGTGGACCTGACCATGGAACCGGTCATGCTGGAAACCATGCTGGATGCCGTCTGGTCCATGCAGCATGACAATATTGTAAACCGGGGCGTGGAGTTTAGGATTGAAAAAGAGATTTCCATTCCCTGTATCGAAACCGATGGAACACGGATCAAACAGGTGTTGATGAATATCATCGGCAATGCGGCTAAATTTACACCCGCGGGAGGACGGATCACCCTGTTGGTAAGTCAGAGAAGAATAGACAAAACCCGTGTGGAAATGCAGTATCGCTGTGAGGACACCGGGATCGGGATGAGCGAAGAATTTGTGGAAAAGATTTTCGAACTGTTCAGCCAGGAAAAGAATCCTGCATCCCAGGGGGTAAAGGGGACCGGTCTCGGCATGCCGCTAAGCCGCCTGATCGTAGAGTCTATGGGCGGGAAGATCCATGTGGAAAGCAAGGTTGGCCGGGGGAGCACATTTACCGTAGTCATTCCATCCGCAATTGCGGAAGCAGCGCCGGATTACGGGAATCGAATGTCACAGAACGGTGTCTGCCCGGAGACAAAAAAGAAACCTGGCAGTGGGAAAACGATCCGAATCCTGCTGGCGGAGGATAACGAGCTGAATTCGGAAATCCTGCTGGAAATCCTGACAGAAAGGGAATTCCAGGTCGTGCATGCGGAGAACGGACAGGAAGCAGTCCAAAAATTCAAGGAATCCGCGCCCGGGGAATTTGACATCATACTGATGGATATGCAGATGCCGGTCATGGATGGCTGCGGTGCATCAAAAGAAATACGGAAGCTGGACAGGCCGGATGCAAAAACCATTCCGATCTTCGCCTGCACCGCCAATACATTCAAGGAAGACCGGGACAGGGCAATGGAAAGCGGAATGAATGATTTCCTTTCGAAGCCCATTGACGTGAATATCCTTCTGGAAAAACTGGCATTCATATCCGGCCGGCAGGACTCATATACATAGAAGCAATAGGCCCCACGGAAGGTTCGTTCATGTCCTGCATCATTGATATTATCCAGTCTCTGCAGAAGTTTCTGTGGAGCCTGCCCATGCTTGTGATCCTGCTGGGCACGCATATTTATTTTACGGTACGCCTGCATGTGATCCAGAGAAAGATTCCCCAGGGGATCCGGCTCAGCATTTCCGACCGGGAGGAGGCCGGCAGCCGAAAAGGGGAAAAGGCAGGACGGGAAGGGAATGTATCGCCCTTTTCCGCGCTTGCCACATCTCTTGCGGCCACCATCGGAACGGGAAATATTGTCGGGATATCCACGGCAGTTGCCATCGGAGGCCCGGGAGCTGTTTTCTGGTGCTGGATCACCGGCGTACTGGGCATTGCGACTTGCTACGCCGAATGCTATCTTTCCGTACGTTTCCGCATGAAACAAGAGGACGGTACATTTCGGGGTGGTCCTATGTATGTGATGGAACATGTGCTGCATCAGAAAAGCGCTGCGGTATTGTTTGCATTTTCGGTGATCCTGGTATCGCTGGGGATGGGAAGCAGCGTGCAGTCCCATTCCATTGCGGCCGCGGTCCTGGAGCAGAAAGCAGTTTCGCCGCAGCTGATCGGTCTTGCGGCAGCGGCTCTTACAGGGATTGTGATCGTGGGCGGGGCAGGGCAGATCGCTAAGATCTGTACATGGCTTGTTCCCTTTATGAGCATCTTTTATCTGGGAGGCTGCTTTCTTCTGATCTGGTTGAACCGGGGAGTCCTGCCGGAGACGCTGCTGGCCATACTTCAATCTGCGTTCTCCTCCCGTTCGGTCATCGGCGGGGCGGCAGGAACGGCGGTCATGACCGGGATACGGGCCGGGATCTCCCGGGGGCTGTTTACCAATGAGGCAGGACTGGGATCGATCCCAATGGCCGCGGCTGCTGCCCGGACCGATTCCCCCAGGCAGCAGGGGCTGGTATCTATGACCGGAACGTTCTGGGATACGGTAGTCATGTGTGCGATCACAGGGATAGCGGTAGTCAGCAGTATGCTGAAGAGTCCAGAGATTTTTAAGACGGCCTCGCCCGACCAGCTCTGCTTCCTTGCGTTTTCTCAGTTAGACGGTGTGTTCCGGGATGTCTTTTCGGCCCTTCGGATACCGGGCAGTCTTTCCATGGACGGCAGCCTGGTGCTTTCGGCGGCACTGGTATTATTTGCGTTTGCTACGATCATCGGCTGGAATTTTTACGGGGAATGTGCAGTCAGATATTTGTGGGGAGAAAAAGGATTGAGGCAGTATCATGTGCTGTATATTTTAGCCGTATACCTGGGGGCGGTCCTGTCGCTGGACCTTGTATGGACGCTGTCCGACCTGTTCAATTCGTTTATGGCTCTGCCAAATCTGCTCTGCCTGTGGATGCTGCGTAGAGTTGTGATCAAAAATCAATGAGGATGGTCTTGTACAGGTACATATAATCAGTTATACTTAGGAAAGATTTGGAAATATAAGAAAAAATTTTCATTTGTACGGTACAGATGGAAAAATTGATATACAGGACAGGAGATAAAAAATGCTGCAGAACAACATAACGGAAAAAAGAACCTTTTACGGACGGATCTTTAAGCTGGTGCTGCCGATCATTATCCAGAACCTTCTGAGTTCCGCCGTCAGCTCGGCAGATGTGATCATGCTGAATTATGTGGGCCAGTCAGCCATATCCGCCGTATCACTGGCATCCCAGTACGCCAATATCCTCTTTATGGTATTTTACGGGCTGGGTACAGGAGCTACCATATTGTGCGCGCAGTACTACGGCAAGGGGAATCTGGAAGCAATCCAGGTTGTAGAGGGGATCGCTCTGCGCTTTTCACTGGCGATATCCATGCTGTTCTGCGGAATCGCGCTTTTCATTCCGGAGATGATGATGAAGCTGTTTACCAATGACGCGGAGCTGATCGCGGTGGGGGCCTCCTACCTGCGTTTCATGAGCATCAGCTATCTTTGCTGCGGTATTGCGGAGGTATATCTTGCAATCCTGCGCAGTGTGGAGCAGGTCGTGATCAGTACGGCGCTCAATATCCTGGCGTTTTCACTCAATATCATCCTGAATGCAGTCTTTATCTTCGGACTGCTCGGCGCTCCCAGGCTTGGAGCGGCAGGAGTGGGACTTGCCACGTCTATCTCCAGACTGGTGGAGCTGGTCGCCTGCTTTGCGGTATCCTACTTCAAAAGTACCATTAAGCTGAACCTCAGATATCTGTTTGTGAGCAACAGGCCGCTGTTCCAGGATTTTGTGAGACTGTCCCTGCCTGCGCTGGGAAATGACATTGTATGGAGCGTTGCGTTTGCCATGTACTCGGTGGTCATGGGACATATGGGGACGGATGCGGTGGCCGCCAATTCCTTTGTCGTTGTGGTCCGCAATTTCGGAACCATACTTTGCTTTGGAATGGCAAATGCAGGGGGGATCCTGCTTGGAAATGTGATCGGGGAAAATAAGATCGAAGAAGCGCGGGACGGCGCGAAGAAGCTGATGAAGCTGACGGTGATCTCCGGAGCCATCGGAGGGCTGATCGTGGTTGCGGCAATGCCGATCGTACTGACATACGCATCCTCCTCCTTAAGCCCGCAGGCCATGCATTATCTGAAATGCATGCTGTGGATCAATACATATTACATCATGGGAGTGGCGGTCAATACCACGCTGATCGCGGGGGCCTTTCGGGCAGGGGGCGACAGCCGGTTCGGATTTATCTGTGATACGATCGTCATGTGGTGCTATGGGGTTCCGCTCGGATTCCTGGCGGCGTTTGTGTTCAAGCTCCCTGTGATGTGGGTTTATTTTCTGCTGTGTACCGATGAATTTGTAAAATGGCCATGGGTACTCCGGCATTACCGCGGCGGAAAGTGGCTCAACAATATCACACGGGACGACCTGTTCCGGAAGGATGAGAGCGGCATATAGCAGCATACCGGGGCAGGAGCAGCTTCCACAGAAGAAACAGAAGTCCGGCTCCCAGGATGGTCATGCCGATGTAGAGAAAGATCACGGTAAGGTTGCCGAGCAGAGGAACCAGATCATAAAATATGATCTGTTCCATTCGGTATGCCGGATTGATATAAAACATGTTGATGATTCCGAAGCGGCCGCAAATGTGGTTGATCCCGGCTGCAACGGCGCAGCAGGCCAGATAGAAAAGGGCGGCGCGTTTAAAATCCTGCGGGTATGGAGGAACAGACGGCTCCTTCCGATCAACATTCGAAAGGGAGGCGTATCCTTCCAATTCATAAGCGAAAGCAGCCAGGATCCCGATCCAGATCAGAAGCACATGCCATGCGTAAGAATGAAATGTCAGTGCGGGGATCGGGTAATGGAGCCCGCTGGTATCCGCAAAGACGGCGATCCCTCCCAGCAATCCGAAGGTCATGAGGAAGGTCAGCAAGGTACGGCGCAAAAAGGGGCTTTTCGCATACGGAAGAACCAGCAGAACATACATGGGAACACTGCAGAGCTGGAACGGAAAATATCTCCAGTCATAGGAGCCATGATTCAGAAAAAAAGTCAGGCAGGCCTGCTTCCAGATCTCGGAAAAAAGCATCAGCATACCGCAGATCCGGAAAAAGGTTTGAATGCGGTACGGAAAAGAAGGGGACATTCTGAAATTTCTGATCATAATAAAAATCTCCTTTTCTCATAAAAGTATCTGATTGATAAGATCCAATAAAATTGGGGGGCAATAGTATAGTGTTTACAGATATATTTTACAAATTCATGAAAAAAACGGCTGTCTGTAATAAAGAATATCAGTGCCTTTAGCATCCTGCAAGCAGAAGAACCAAAATTTTCTATATTTTAAGGTGTTTTTTGCATGAAATTGTAGAAAAAATGTCGAATTGATTGTATAATAGAAAGCAGTTACTATTTATCTATGAAAGAGAGGGTTCACTATGAAGCAAAATAATATGGTAGCAATGATTTTAGCCGGCGGCCGAGGGTCGCGGCTGCACGATCTGACCAATAAAGTTGCCAAGCCTGCCGTTTCATACGGCGGAAAATACCGTATCGTGGATTTTCCGCTGAGCAATTGCGCAAACAGCGGGATTGACGTTGTCGGAGTATTGACCCAGTATGAGTCGGTATTGCTGAACAGCTACGTGTCCATGGGCCGCCGCTGGGGGCTGGACGCGAAGGGCAGCGGGGTTTATGTTCTGCCGCCGCGTGAGAAGGCTGACGCGAATCTGGACGTATACCGCGGAACTGCGGATGCGATCTCACAGAATATTGATTTTATAGATACATATAATCCGGAATACCTCCTTGTACTTTCCGGAGACCATATCTACAAGATGAATTATTCCAAGATGCTGGATTACCATAAGGAAAACAAGGCAGATGCCACCATCGCCGTGATCGAAGTTCCCATGCGCGAAGCAAGCCGGTTCGGTATCATGAACGCCAATGAAGACGGCGTGATCTACGAATTTGAAGAGAAGCCGGAGAAGCCGAAGAGCAATCTTGCTTCCATGGGTATCTATATCTTTGACTGGAAGCAGCTCCGCAAGCTGCTGGTCGCGGATATGAAGAACCCGGATTCGAACCACGATTTCGGCAAGGACATCATCCCCACGCTTTTGAACGACGGCAAGAGACTGCTTGCGTACAAGTTCAAGGGCTATTGGAAGGACGTAGGAACCATTGATTCCCTTTGGGAAGCCAATATGGATCTTCTGGATAAAAAGAATGAACTCGACTTAAGTGACCCTACCTGGAAAATTTATACAGAAGATGTTACAACCCTGCCTCATTATGTAGGAGCAGAAGCGGACATCAAGCGCGCCTTTATCACACAGGGCTGTGTGATCGAGGGTGAAGTGAAGAATTCCGTATTGTTTACCGGCGCGAAAGTAGGCGCCGGAGCAAAGATCATCGACAGCGTACTCATGCCGGGCGTATCAGTGGAAGAAGGCGCAGTGGTTACCCGCGCCCTGGTTGCGGACGGAGTGAAGATTGGAAAAGAGGCTGTCGTGGGAAGCGCGGACAGCGAACATATCGAGCTGGTTGCGAAGCGTGTAAAGGGGGTTGAATAATATGGCTAAAGCATTTGGTATTGTGAATACATCCGGTAATCATATATGGGTTGAGGGACTTGAGAGCCACCGTACGATCGGGGCGTTCTCTTTCCTGGGAAGATATCGTGTGATTGATTTCCCGATTTCCAATTTCAGTAACAGCGATATTGAGCAGATCAAGGTTTTTGTCAGGAGAAAACCGCGCTCTCTGATCGACCATCTTGGAACAGGACGTCATTACAGCATTAATTCTAAGCGGGGCAAGCTGCAGGTATTGTTTTCACAGAACAGTTCTGAGAATGACATCTACAATACGGATATTGCGGCATTTTATGAGAACATTGACTGCATTGAGAGAATGCATGAGCAGTATGTGATCATCACGCCGAACTTTATGGTGTTCACACAGAATTTTGATACCCTGCTTCAGACACATATCGAATCCGAAGCAGACATTACGATGCTGTATCATTCCGTAGACAATGCGAAGGAGATGTATCTGAACTGCGACTTGCTGAACCTGAACAAGCAGAAGGGCGTGCTGTCTATCGAGAAGAACCGGGGAACCGCAAAGAACAGGAACATTTCCATGGATACCTATGTGATGAAGAAGGACCTGTTTGTAGAGCTGATTAAAAAGGCAAGAAAGATTTCCTCCATGTATACGCTGGCGCAGATTGTAAACAAGGAATGCGAAGAGCTGGACATCCGGGGAGTTGCGCATCGCGGATACTTCGCGACGATCACAGATTTCAAGAGCTACTATGACGCAAACCTGTCCCTGATCGACGGCAAGACGGCAGCCAGCCTGTTTGACGAGGACTGGCCGATCTACACGCGCACCAACGATTCCAGCCCGACACAGTACTTTGAGGACAGCAGCGTGAAGTATTCGGTTGTCTCCAACGGATGCCTGATCGAAGGAACCGTGGAAAATTCCGTGATCGGACGCGGATGCGTGATCAAGAAGGGAGCGGTTGTGAAAAACAGCGTGATCCTTCCGGGGGCGCTAATCGGAGAAAACGCTCACATTGAGAACCAGGTTGTGGATAAGCGTGCCAAGATCATACGTGCAAAAGAAGTGATTGCGCCGCCTGAAAAACCGGGATATGTACGCCGGGAAGATACACTGTAGAGCATGAGCTGCTTTTCCGTATAGCCGTATAAGCGGCAGTATAATGATAAGGTACATAAGGGAATGTCTAATGCTTCGGCGCGGACATTCCCTTTTTATACGGAAAAATCAGTGAACCAACAAGCCTATGCTCAGATAAAACTTCTTATCAATACACCAGAAGATATAGAAAATCTGTCAAAGAGACAGTTTTGCAGAAAACAATAAAAAACAATTTACACGTTGATAAAAAAATTATATAATGGGCTGGATATATAAAAATGAACCAGGAAAGGGGAAGATCAGATGAAGCTGGATTTGATCAATGGGAAGCCGGGGCGCTCCATGCTGCTTTTTGCGCTGCCGATGATCATTGGAAATCTGTTTCAGCAGTTCTATAACATGGCGGACTCTGTGATCGTCGGAAATCTTGTGGGGGAGGACGCGCTGGCGGCCGTAGGGGCGTCGTATTCCTTTACGACAGTGTTCATCATGGTGGCGATCGGCAGCGGAATGGGTGCTTCGGTCCTTGCAAGCCAATATCTGGGGGCAAAAAAATATCGGGAGATGAAGACATCGATCTACACGTTTCTGATTGCGTTCGGCATTTTCAGTGTGCTGATGGCATTGCTGGGCTTTTTCGTGAATCCGGCGATCCTGCATGCCTTGAAGACTCCGGAAAATATATTTGGAGACGCGGTTCTGTATCTGCAGATCTATTTTGCGGGGCTTCCGTTCATGTTTATGTACAATATACTATCCGCAAACTTCAACGCCCTGGGAAAGTCTCAGATCCCGCTGATGCTTTTGATCTTTTCCTCGATCTTAAATGTAGTGCTGGATCTGTGGATGGTGGCGGTACTGAAGCTGGGGGTGGCGGGAGTCGCCATTGCGACCGTGATTGCGCAGGGCATCTCTTCCGTGATCTCCTTCGGTATCCTGATGCGGCTTCTAAAGCAATATGAGACGGAAGGCAAGGTGGAAAAGTTTGACTCCGCCATGTTTTCCAGCGGGGTTCGGATTGCGGTTCCTTCCATCATACAGCAGTCTATCGTCAGCATTGGAATGCTGCTGACCCAGTCCGCGGTGAACCAGTTCGGATCTTCAGCAGTAGCTGGGTATTCAGCCGGAATGCGTCTGGAATCGGTGTGTGTGGTGCCCATGATCGCGACCGGGAATGCCATGTCCACCTTTACCGCACAGAACCTGGGCGCGGGGAATCAGGACCGGGTGGAGGAAGGCTACCGCGCGGCATTTCAGATCGTAATTGGCTTCGGCGCGGGGATCATTCTGCTCTCACAGCTGTTTTACGGCCCGATCGTTTCCATGTTTGTAAAGGCAGCGGAATCTCCGGTCGCATTTTCAACCGGGACGGCATATCTGAGGTTTACCGGATGGTTTTTCTGCTTCCTTGGTTTTAAAGCGATAACGGATGGGATTTTACGTGGAGCCGGGGATGTGAAGGTATACATGATCGCAAACCTGGTCAACCTGGGGCTGCGGGTGTCGGTGGCACAGCTCTGTTCCCCTCTGTTCGGGATTCAGTTTGTCTGGTATGCGGTGCCGTTGGGATGGTTTGTAAACTTTGCGATCTCATTCCTGTGGTATCGGACGGGGAACTGGAAGCGGAAAAAGCTGATCGAGAACTGAGAAAATATTCCTGATCTACAGGCCGCTGGTTAACCGGTGAGCGAAAACAAAAAATACGATCATCCGGCATGCCCGGATTTGGGAGGAAATGTAAGATGAATCATAACTTGAAATATAATTTTCTGCTGATGCTGGCAGCTCTGATCTGGGGAAGCGCATTTGTTGCTCAGAGTGTGGGAATGGACTACCTGGGCCCCTTTTCCTTTAACTGTGTGCGAAGCTTCATGGGAAGCCTGGTGCTGCTTCCCGTGATCTGGTTCATGGACCGGCAGAAAAAGGAGACAGCAGAACACGATGGGCAGAAGACGGAAGAAGGGACAAGGGAACAGAACAAGAAAGTACTGCTCTCCGGCGGCTTATGCTGCGGTGTAATCCTGACCTTGTCCACCTCTCTGCAGCAGATCGGTATCAAGTATACAACCGCAGGAAAAGCAGGATTTATTACTGCGCTTTATATCCTGATCGTGCCGCTTCTGGGGCTGATCCTCGGCAAAAAGGTGGGGAACAAGACCTGGCTCGGCGTGGCTCTGGCAGTGGCGGGGATGTACCTGCTCTGCATCAAGGAAGGCTTCTCCATTTCCTATGGAGACTTCATGGTGCTTCTGTGCGCGCTAGTCTTTTCCCTGCATATCCTGGCTGTAGACTATTTCTCGCCTAGGGTGGACGGCATCCGGCTTTCCTGTATCCAGTTTTTTGTCTGCGGATGTATCAGCGCAGTTCCCATGCTGGTGTGGGAGCATCCGGAGATCTCTCAGATTATTCGGGCATGGCAGCCGCTGGCCTATGCGGGAGTCCTTTCCAGCGGGGTGGCGTATACTCTGCAGATCGTGACGCAGAAGCATCTGAATCCCACCGTAGCCTCCCTGCTGATGAGCCTGGAATCTGTCTTTGCGGTGCTGACCGGATGGCTGGTCCTGAACGAGCGTCTCTCTCTGAAGGAACTGCTGGGGTGTGTCTTGGTATTTACCGCGATCATACTGGCCCAGCTTCCGCAAAAGCAAAAAAAGCTAGCCGTAAAATAAAGTAACAGAAAAACAGCCGAAGCAGAAAAAACTGCTGAAGGCTGTTTTTACTATAATATGAGGATCAGATCGCCCGTCACAAAAAAGGCGGCTCAGATGATCGTTCAATTTTTCTCCAGAAACTCTACAATCTCCGGAAATTCCATCATATGGGAAGCCTTGACTAGTATGGAATCCCCGGCCTTTAGTAAGGCGCCTGCGTCTGCAAGAAAATCAGCCTTTGACTGATAATGAAAGACGGCAGTGCTCCCGGTATCGGAAGCTGCGGTAGATTCCGATACAAAATCTTTGCCGACGGACGCCTGCGCCTTGCCGACGGTCCGGGCACCCTCCGCAATCTCTTCCGCCATTTCCCCGATACAGACCAGGACATGGATTCCAAGCTCTGCGGCATACCGGCCGACCTCCTGGTGAAGGGACTTCCAATTCTCACCCAGCTCCCCCATGTCCCCCAGGACTGCGACGGTCCTGGTATCTGCCTTCGCCAGTACGTCCAGGGATGCCTTCATGGACGCGGGATTGGCGTTATAACAGTCGTCGATGATGGTGAAGTGTTCAGTCTCGATCAGATGGTTGCGTCCCGCAAGGGGAACCAGGGCTTCGATTCCGACTCGGATCTCCTCATCCGTCAGTCCCAGGATGCGTCCCACCGCAGTGCCCGCCATGGCGTTATGCACCATATGGCTTCCAGGGATGGAGATATGGGCCGTAAAACGGGAATCCGGCGTGATAAATTCCGCGTCGGTTCCCCGCAGCCCCCGGTCCGTCACATGCTCCGCCCGGAAGCGGCAGTACTCACCCAGGCCGAAATAAACCGGGGACAGTCCGTTTTCCGGGATAAATGTACTCAGCTTGTCGTCATCCCCGTTGAATACAATGTGTCCCTCCGGGTTCATGAAGGCAAGCATCTCTGTCTTGGCTTTTAGGATGCCGTCCCTGTCTTTCAGCTGTTCCAGATGCGCGCAGCCGATATTGGTAATGACGCAGATATCCGGCCTTGCGATCCTGGCAAGACGCATCATCTCCCCAAAATCGCTGATTCCCATTTCCAAGACCGCGACTTCGTGCTCCTCCCGCAGATTGAATACGGTCAGCGGCAGGCCTACCTCATTGTTAAAGTTCCCTTCCGTTTTCAGCACACAGTACTTCTGCGACAGCACGGAAGCGATCATTTCCTTTGTACTGGTCTTTCCCACACTGCCGGAGATGCCCACCACCCGGATGTCCAGGGAACGGCGGTAGTGCTCCGCCAGGTCTTTCAGCGCCTGGCGGCAGGATTCCACGCGGATATATGGAAAAGACACGTCACCCAGATCCCTTTCCGAAAGGGCGCATAAGGCTCCGGCTTCGATGGTCTGAGGGATCAGGTCATGCCCGTCCACCCGGGCCCCCTTGATGGCAATGAACAGGCTGTCTTTCTGTACCTTCCGGCTGTCGATGGTGACAGAGGAAACCTCCTTTGCGGCAGAACTGCCGCCCCCGTGAAGGACTCCTCCGCAGGCTTTTGCAATCTCGGTCAACGTCATATGCTTCATAGGGTGCCCGTCCTTTCCCCCGCGTACCGCTCTTCCATGGATTTTTTGATGATCCATTCACACAGGTCGCCGTACTCCATGCCCGCGGCTTTGGCTTCCTTGGGCAGGAGGCTTGCCTCGGTCATGCCTGGCAGGGTGTTGACCTCCAGACAGTATAGCCTTCCCTCCTCATCCAGCAGAAAATCCGCACGGCTGTAGACATTCAGCTTCAGGACATGGAAGGCGCGTACGGCCAGCGCCTGCATGCGACGGGTGATCTCATCACTGAGATCGGCAGGGCAGATCTCCTCGGTCGCGCCGGCCTGGTACTTATTGGCATAGTCGAAAAACCCCGTCTTCGGAATGATCTCGATCGGCGGCAGCGCCTTTCCGTCCAGGATCCCGCAGGCAAATTCCCGCCCTTTGATGTATTCCTCAATGACCACCTCGTCCTCCATCTCAAAGGAAGCCGCCAGGGCATGGTCGTATTCCTCTTGGGTATGGGTGATATAGACGCCGATGCTGGAACCGCCGGAGCAGGGCTTGACGACCACGGGGAGGGACAGCCCCAGGTCCGGAAGTGCCTTCTTGTTCTTATTCTTATGGATGCAGACGCCCTTCGGGGTACTGACCCCGGTCTCCTGGAAAATGTGTTTCGTGATCCCCTTATCCATGGCGATCGCGCATCCCAGAGAATCCGGCCCGGTATACCGGATGCCCAGCAGGTCAAAGGTGGCCTGCAGTTTTCCGTTTTCTCCCTCGCCGCCGTGGAGCCCTAAGAACGTCATGTCCGCCATGCGGCACAGTTCGATCACGTTGGGGCCTAAAAAGGAGGCCGACTGATCCGGGCGGGAAGCCCTGACAGCCGTCAGGTCCGGGGCTTCGGTGCGGATTCGGTCCGCGATATGCAGGCCATGATCCGGGAGGGTGAACACCTCCTCCAGACGATCCTTTTCATAGGGGAGTCCCATGAACACATCCAGAAGAAATGCATCGTGGCCCTTCTCCAGTAGTGTGCGGCAGATCCCCGCGCCTGATACAAGGGAAACATCACGCTCGGGGCATAAGCCGCCGGCCAGTACAATAATTTTCATAAATGATACCTCTCTTTGATTGATAAACAGTTCATGTGCCGCATGTTTCGTGCGGCACGTCTGGTCATATGTTATTTACTCATCTCATTCAACAGCTTTTCCTTCGTGTCGTATAATTTCTGCGACAGGTCCACATATACCCGGTGGGGGAAGAACAGACGCTTCGTCTCATCCCACAGCGTTTCCTTCTCCTGACGGCAGTACGCCGCGATCTCCATGACGGAGGGCGACTGGTATACGCACTCGCCGTTGATGAAGATAGGCTTTAAGATCTCTGTCATCCGATAGCTTCCGCCCGGCAGACGGGTCTTTTTCCAGGTCGCGTTGGGGTCAAAGAGCAGCAGGTCCTGATCCGTGTCAAAGGTCTCGTCAGCAAAACAGATCAGATCCGCGCGGATCTTTCCGGTCTCTTTATCATATACACGGAAAATAGTTTTGTTGCCTGGATTGGTGATCTTTTCCGTATTTTCGGAAATTTTGATCTTGGGGGCAAATTCCCCGTCCGCCCCCTGGATGGCCGCCAGCTTGTATACACCGCCGAAGGAGGGACAGCCCTTGGAGGTGATCAGATTGGTCCCAACACCCCAGGAGGTAATCTTCGCTCCCTGCATCTTCAGGTCATGGATCAACATCTCATCCAGGTCGTTAGAAGCCGCGATGACCGCATCGGGAAATCCTGCGTCATCCAGCATCTTACGGGCCTGCTTGGACAGATAAGCCAGGTCGCCGCTGTCCAGGCGGATGCCGTAAGACTTGGGATGGATTCCCTGCTCCCGCATCTCCCGGAATACCCGGATGGCATTGGGAACGCCGGATTTCAGCGTGTCGTAGGTATCTACCAGCAGAGTACAGGCATCCGGATACAATTTTGCGTATTCCTTGAATGCCGTGTATTCATCCTTGAAGCTCATGATCCAGCTATGGGCGTGTGTCCCCATGATCGGAACGTCGAACATCTGCCCGGCCAGCACGTTGGAGGTGCCCACACAGCCGCCGATGACAGCCGCCCTTGCGCCGTAAAGCCCGGCGTCCGGCCCCTGGGCCCTGCGCAGGCCGAATTCCATGATGCCGTCCCCCTGAGCCGCGTAAACGACACGGGACGCCTTGGTGGCGATCAGGCTCTGGTGGTTGATGATATTGAGGATCGCTGTCTCCACAAGCTGAGCCTCCATGATCGGCGCGATGACCTTGAGCAGCGGCTCCTTCGGGAAAATGACCGTACCCTCGGGGATGGCATAGATGCTCCCGCTGAAATGAAAGCCGCTTAAGTACTGCAGGAAATCCTCGCTGAAAATGCCCAGCTTCCGGAAATAATCCACATCATCATAAGAAAAATTCAGGTTCTTGATATATTCGATGACCTGCTCTAAGCCTGCCATGACGGAATAACCGCCTTTATCCGGATTTTCCCGGAAAAATACGTCGAATACAACGGTTTCATTTTCCTGTGTCTCATAATAGCCCTGCATCATGGTCAGCTCATACAGATCGGTGAGCAGGGTCAGATTTTGTGTTCTCATACATAATCTCCTTTTTTCGGATTGATAAAAACTTCTGCGGCGCGCGGAAGCACGCGCGGCCTGTCATACCACAGGGGGCCGTTTTTATACCAGTTCCGCGTTTTTACGGATCGTGGACTGGATGATCTCCTGTACATACGGCCCGATATGCCGCTTCTGGTCCTTTTCCAGATCATTCGGATAGATGGGCTTCCCGTACTCGATCACCACATGCGCCTTCTTGATCTTCGGAAGCTGGTTCTCGAAGATGGCGCTGGTGTTGTTCATGGAAATGGGGACGATGGCGCAGTTGGTCCTGGTGGCGATCTTAAACGCGCCGTCCTTGAAAGGCAGCATGCTTAGTTCCTCCCCGCTGTTGCGCGTCCCTTCCGGGAAGATACAGATGGAGATACCGTTCTGGATCTGCTCTATGGCCTGCAGGATCGTCTTTAAGCCTTCCCGCGGATTTTCCCTGTCCAGGAACAGGCAGTATACAAAACGCATCCATGTGGAGAGCAGCGGGATCTTTTCCATCTCCTTCTTCGCCACATAGCCGGTCAGCCGCCGACATCGGGAATAGGTCAGCAGGATGTCGAAAAAGCTGCAGTGGTTGGCTACGAACAGAACCGGCTCATCCGGGATATTCTCCTCCCCAATGACCGTGGCTTGAACTCCGGTGATCCACAGAATGACCTTAAAGCCCCACTGGACAATACGCAGGGAACTGTAGTCCCGCTTTTCACGGTCAAACTTTCCGATCAGCCATTCGAGAAAAAAGACAGGAATGGAAAGGATCAGGAATAAGATTAGAAATACGGCAAGACAGATAAAACGGATCATAGGCATAACCTCTTTCATATTCAAAATCTTTTCCAACTGGATTAGTGGATTGGAGGCTCTCCGGAGCATTCATCCGTACAGCTGGAATCTCTTCCGCCGTAAAAACGGCGGTCAGCGGCAGTTTTTCAACACTGCCGTTTCTATATTATAACAAAAACTGCAGGTGCAGACAATGGAATTGTAACGAATTTTCATAAGATGGAGAATAAACAGAAGCTTTTGCCAATATGCTTATAGAGAGAATAGATGCGGGGGCTGTATTATGGAGCATAAGCGGGGGATCCTCCTGGGCTGCCTGGCGGCAGGCTTCTTATTGATTTTCATGCTCACAGGCTGCGTGTCGAGGCCGCAGAAAACAGAAAAGCTGCGGGATCTGGAGTTTACCGTGATGAGTAAGGAGGATGTGCCGGAGGAATTTCAGGAGCAGATCCTGCAGCATCAGGATCTGCCGTTCAGGCTGACTTATACCGACCAGGGGAGGCTCTATATTGCGGAGGGATACGGCGCGCAGCTGAAAACAGGCTATAGCGTGGAGGTGGAGGGACTTTACGAAACCTCTAACGCCATTTACTTCCATACCAACCTGCTGGGGCCGGAAAAAGGAGAAGAGACAAAGGAGGTCACGACATTTCCTTATGTGGTCGTGATGCTGGACGCGATTGATAAGACCGTGGTATTTGACAGCTGATCGGAAAGGACGGGAGGCGCAAAAAGGCGGATATCCGAAAACAATCGAAAACAAGACAATAACGAAAGGCGGAGGGGAAGCAATATGGAATTGATTCAGAAACAGGTACATTATACGCAGGAGGGCAAACGAACCTTTGACCAGTTCTACCTGGACGAGGACTTAAATGTTCCGGATACAAAGGACGATGTGAAGCAGATCATCCAGGGGACCGCGTCGGCGAAGGTGGAGGAGATCCGGCTCACCGAGAACTATCTGCGGATCTCCGGAAAGCTGTATTATCAGATCTTATATATGACGGACTCAGCAGAGACGCGGCCTGCGGCGCTGGAAGGGAAACTTCCCTTTGAGGAGATGGTCTACATGGACAGCGGGGAGATGACGGAGTATTTCATCCAGAATATCCGGGTGGAATTTACCTCCACCCTGGTACATTCCAGGAAGCTGAGCATCCGCGCTATGGTGGAAATGGAGATCGGCAGGGAGAAGCTGGAGGATGAGGCCACGGTCATCGACGTAGAGGCGCCGATCCAGGTGTACAGGAAAAAACGCCGGGTCAACCTGCTGGAGCTCCATACCACGAAAAAGGATACATACCGTATCAAAGAGGAGATCACCCTGCCGGGCACCAAGGAGAGTGTGGGCCAGGTCCTGCTCAGCAATATCAGCAGCCGGAAGCTGGAGATCCGCATGGGCCAGGATGAACTGCGGCTGAGCGGGGAACTGCTGGTATTCTGCATGTACCTTTCCGATGAAGGAAAAACAGACTGGCTGGAGGCCAGCGTTCCGTATGAAGGGCGGATCGAATGTACCGGAGTGACCGAGGAAATGTACTACCACGTGCAGAATTCACTGGACGATACATTGATGGATGTCCGCCTGGATGAGGACGGGGAGATGCGGATTCTGGGAATTGAGGGAACACTGGTCCTGCGGATGAATATTTACCAGGAAGAGGAATTAGAGCTTTTGGAGGACCTGTATTCCCTGGAGCAGAACTGCCGGTTCGACACCCGGGAGGCGGTCTACGAAGAGCTTCTGATCCAGAACCATTCCAAATGCAAGGTATCAGAGCGGCTTTCCCTGCCGGAGCTCAAGGACGATGTACTGCAGATCTGCCACAGCGAAGGTACGGTGCAGATGGAACACATGGAACAGATAGAGGAAGGAATCCAGATCGAAGGGATCCTGCATCTCTCTTTCTTGTATCTTCGGGCGGACGATGAGATGCCCTTCGGAAGCTGGCAGGGCATGGTGCCATTCAGCTGGCTGCTGGAATGCCCGGGCATCACGAAGGACGCGCGCTATAACCTGGCCTACCATGTGGAGCAGCTCTCGGTGAACCTGGCGGGCAGCGAGGCCGTGGAAGTGAAGGCTGTGCTGGCGTTTGACACCTTTATGCGCAAGCCGGTGTTCATGCAGGTGATCACCGGTGTGGAGCCGGAGCCTTTATCCATGGAGGAAATGGAGAAACGGCCGGGAATCGTGGGCTATATTGTCAAGAACGGCGACGACCTGTGGGACCTTGCAAAAAAATATATGACCACGGAGGAGAGCATCCAGGAAATGAATGGATTGGAGAGCGATAAGATCAAGGCGGGGGATAAATTATTGATTTTTAAAGAAAATATGAGCATCCTGTAAGGCGTGGAGTGAACTCCAACTTTTCACGATTCGGTTATTTGATTTTTTTGCCGTTTGTGTTATGATACTATACAGGAAATGCCGGAGACAGTATTGGATCCGGCCTCTTGCCGTAAAGCGGCTTGGCCGGATTCACTGCTGTTCACAGCAGCCAGATATCATTACAGATCAAGGAGGAGAAAAAGGATATGTTACGGATTGGTATGTTGACAAGCGGCGGAGACTGCCAGGCATTGAACGCGGCAATGCGGGGCGTGGTAAAGGGAATCTTTTCCGCAAGGGATGATGTAGAGATCTACGGATTCCAGGATGGCTACAGAGGGTTGATCTATTCCGATTTTAAAATGCTCACTTCCAGGGATTTCTCCGGGATCCTGACACGGGGAGGCACGATTCTGGGAACCTCCAGACAGCCGTTCAAGATGATGCGCGTGCCGGATGAGAACGGACTGGACAAGGTGGAGGCTATGAAGCATACGTACCATAAGCTGAGCCTGGACTGCCTGGTGATCCTGGGCGGAAACGGCACCCACAAGACCGCCAATATGCTGCGGGAGGAAGGCCTGAACGTGATCACGCTGCCTAAGACCATTGACAACGATCTGTGGGGGACCGAGATGACCTTTGGATTCCAGAGCGCGGTGGACGTAGCGACAGATACCATTGACAGGATCCACACCACAGCGACCTCACACAGCCGGGTATTTATCATTGAAGTCATGGGACATAAGGTGGGACATGTTACTCTCCACGCCGGAATCGCAGGCGGGGCAGATATCGTACTGATCCCGGAGATCCCTTATGACATTGACGTGATCGCGGACGTGATCCAGGGAAGGTCTGCGGCCGGAAAGTCATTTACCATACTGGCAGTGGCGGAAGGCGCGATCTCCAGGGAGGACGCGAAGCTGTCCAAGAAGGAATACAAGGAAAAGCTGGCAAAACGGAAATATCCTTCCATCGCCTATGAGCTGGCGGAGCAGATCGAGAAGGCCACCGGAAAAGAAGTGCGTATCACGGTTCCGGGCCATACCCAGCGGGGCGGCTCACCGGTTCCCTATGACCGGGTATTCTCTTCCAGAGTCGGCGCCAAGGCGGCGGATATGATCCTGAACAGCCAGTACGGCTATATGGTAGGTATGAAAAACGGCGAGACTGTGGCGGTTCCGCTGGAGGAAGTAGCAGGCAAGCTCAAGTTCGTAGATCCCAAATGCAGCCTGATCAAAGAAGCAAGGATGGTGGGCATCAGCTTCGGAGACAGAGAAGGGGACGAGCCTGCTGAGGAAATCGCGGCTGCGGAGGATGTCCGGGCAGCAGAGGCGGACACAAAGAAAGAGAAAAAAGAGAAGAAAGCCAAGAAGGACAAAAAAGAGAAAAGCAAAAAATCAAAGAAAGAAAAATAAGGAGCTGTAGAAAAATGAGTGATACAGATTGCGCAAGGTGTGTCAGTTATTTTCACACAGATCTTAAAGCTGCAGATGAGGTGTAAGTCATGTCATATACGGCACTATACAGGAAATTCCGGCCTTCCGAATTTGGAGATGTAAAGGGTCAGGAGCATATTGTTACTACATTACAGAACCAGATCAAGGCAAACCGTATCGGACATGCATATCTGTTCTGCGGGACCCGCGGGACGGGAAAGACCACGGCGGCGAAGATATTTGCCAGGGCGGTGAACTGCGAGCATCCGGTGGACGGAAGCCCCTGCGGAGAGTGTGCGATGTGCCGGTCCATCGCGGCGGGCACATCCATGAACGTGATTGAGATCGACGCGGCGTCCAACAACGGCGTGGACAATATCCGGGAGATCAAGGAAGAGGTGACCTACCGGCCCACCGAAGGGCGGTACAAGGTCTACATTATCGACGAGGTGCATATGCTGTCTTCGGGAGCCTTCAACGCGCTTTTGAAAACGTTGGAGGAGCCGCCGGAGTATGTGATCTTTATCCTGGCGACGACGGAGGTCCACAAGATCCCGGTGACCATCATGTCCCGGTGCCAGCATTACGATTTCAGAAGAATTTCCATCAATACGATCTCGGACCGTTTGAACGAGCTGATGGAAGCGGAGCGGGTAGAGGTGGAAGACAAGGCCATCCGCTATATCGCCAAGGCAGCGGACGGTTCCATGCGTGACGCCTTGAGCCTTCTGGACCAGTGCATCGCGTTCTATCTGGGGCAGAAGCTGACCTATGATAACGTGCTGGAGGTGCTGGGGGCGGTGGATACTGACGTGTTCAGCAGGCTTCTGCGCAATATCATCCGCAGAAATGTTCCGGCCGTGCTGGACACGGTGGAGGAGCTGGTGATGCAGGGCCGGGAACTCTTGCAGCTTTCCGTGGATTTTACCTGGTATCTGAGAAATCTTCTCCTGGTCAAGACTTCCGATATGCCGGAGGACGTTCTGGACGTATCCACGGAAAATCTGGCGCGGCTGAAGGAAGAGGCGGAGATGATCGAGGCGGATGTGCTGCTGCGGTATATCCGGATCTTCTCGGAGCTGACGGAGCAGCTCCGGTACGCGACGCAGAAGAGGGTGCTTCTGGAGGTGACGCTGATCAAGCTGTGTATGCCCGCCATGGAAGTAAAGACGGACAGCTTGCTGGACCGGATCCGCGCATTGGAGGAGAAGCTGGAGAAAGGGCTGGCTGCCGCGCAGACGGCAGTTCCGGCCGGGATGTATCCCGGCGGCCCGGGCGGCTATCCGGAGGGAATGTATCCGGGAGGCAGTCCGGAGGGTGGCTATCCAGGCGGTCCGGGAGGTTATCCGGAGGGCAGTTATCCAGGCGGTTATCCGGCTGGTCCGGGAAGCAAAACGGGTGCGGCTGCGAAGCAGGAGATCCCTCTGGCAATCCCAGAAGACGTACAGGAGGTGGTGAAAAATTTCCGTTCCATTGCGGAGGAAGTATCGGCTCCGGTCAGCACCTATCTCAAAAAAGCGCGATTGAGCCTGGGCGGGGAGAACCGATTGATGGTGGTGCTTCCCGACGGTCTGGGCGCGTCCATTGTGGGAACAGAGGAGCATAAAAAAGAGCTGGAAGAGAAGATCGAACAGCGGATCGGAAAAAAAGTCGAGGTGGAAGTCCGGGAGATTGAAGAGGGACGCCGTTTCGAAGATACCTTTATCGATCTGGAAAAGCTCAAAGAGAAAATCAATATGGATATCATAGTGGAGGATAATTAGATATGGCGAAAAGAGGAGGATTTCCAGGCGGAGGCATGCCTGGCAACATGGCGAACCTGATGAAGCAGGCACAGAAGATGCAGCGTCAGATGGAAGAACAGGCTAAGGAAATGGAGTCCAAGGAATTTACGGCAACGGCCGGAGGCGGCGCGGTGGAAGTGACCATTTCCGGAAAACGGGAAGTGCTGAAAGTGAAGCTGGACGAAGAGGTTGTAGATCCAGACGATATCGAGATGCTGGAGGATCTGATCGTGGCGGCGGTCAATGAAGCGCTGCGCAAGGTAGAGGAAGAGTCCGGCGCGGCCATGTCAAAGCTCACAGGCGGCATGGGCGGGGGTATCCCGGGGATGTTCTGAGGAACAGCGGACTGCGTAGGATTCTAAGAGGAAGGATGCTGTTTACAGGCAGATGAAGATTTATGGAATATTATAGCAAGCAAATCAACCAGCTGATCCAGGCATTTTCCAGCCTGCCGGGCATCGGGACAAAATCCGCCCAGCGGCTGGCGTTTCATGTGATCAATATGCCGGAGGAGCAGGTAAAAAATCTGGCAAAGACGATGGTGGACGCCCGACAGAATGTCTGCTACTGCGCCCAGTGCTGCACCCTGACAGATCAGGAGGTCTGCCCGATCTGCAAGAACCCCTCCCGGGACCAGAAGACCATCATGGTCGTGGAGACGCCCCGGGATCTGGCGGCTTACGAAAAGACCGGGAAATACGAGGGGGTCTATCATGTCCTGCACGGGGCCATCTCCCCCATGCTCGGCATCGGGCCGGGAGATATCCGGTTAAAAGAACTGATGGAACGGCTGCGGGGAGACGTGGATGAGGTCATCATCGCAACCAACTCCAGCCTGGAAGGGGAGACGACGGCGATGTATATCAGCAAGCTGATCAAACCTGTGGGCATCAGGGTGAGCAGGATCGCCAGCGGTGTTCCGGTAGGCGGCGATCTGGAATACATCGACGAGGTGACGCTTTTGCGGGCGTTGGAAGGACGGACGGAGCTATGAGCAGGAAAAAGGCAACCTCTTCCGATGTGGCCAGGCGGGCCGGAGTGTCGCAGGCCACAGTTTCAATGGTTTTAAATAAAAAATATAACGTATCCTTTTCCAGAGAGGTCATCCGGAAGGTGGAGGAAGCCGCCCAGGAGCTGGGGTATGAGCTACCGAAACGGAGGACCCGCAAGGAGGGCAGAAGAGAAAAGCTGCTGGTGGTGTTCTGCCCCACGCTGACCAACCCGTATTATGTCATGCTTCTGCAGGGGATTGAGTCCCGGGCCACGGAGCAGGGATACGGCCTGTTCGTGTGCAATACGCAGCGCAGCCTGGAGTTGGAGGAACGTTATCTGAAAATGCTTCTGTCCCTGAACCCTCAGGGCGTAGTCTATACCTGCAACCCGAGCAGGTGCTATATGGAAATGGTGGAAGAGCTGTCCCGGAAGATCCCCTTTGCGGTAATCAACAACCAGAATGAAAAGCTGGACGTGGACGCGGTGGAGCTGGACAATTCCAAGCTGGGACGGATCATGGCGAGGCATCTGCTGGATCTCGGGCACCGGGATGTGGCTTATATCGCTCCGCCTCTGACCGTACGTCAGAAGCAGCGCTCCAAGCGGGTGGAAGGATTTCAGAAGGAATTTCAGGAAGCGGGCCTGGGGGACCATGTGGTGATCAAGGCGGCAAATGAATCCATTGACAAGGATATTCCCGGCATTGATTCGGAATACCGGATCGGATATGACCTGACCCGGGAACTGCTCTCAGAGCATCAGGAGCTGACCGCCATCGTAGGGCTCAATGATATGATCGCGTTCGGGATTCTGGACGCCCTGCATGATGAGAAATATAAGGTGCCGGGGGACATGTCCGTGATGGGGTGCGACAATACCTTGTTCGCGAAGATGAAAAAGGTCTCCCTGACGACCATCGAGCATTTTGTCATATACAAGGGGCGGGATGCCTGCGATATCATCATGAAAAAGATCAAGACCCATGACCGCAGATATTCGGATATGGAGCCGGTCAGCATTTACCACGTGGAATATGAGCCGAGGCTTGTGATCCGGGGGACAACGTCCTATCCGAGACAGTGAACCGTGAATAAAATAAATTAACTCGCAAAAAATATTAATAATAAACATGGCGGATTATTATTGATAAACAGACGTAAAATGCGATAAACCAAGAGAAAAAATAAAATATTCTAAAAATATTTTCTGTTCTATTAAAAAATGTCAATTAATAAATTCAAATTATTAATAACTGGAATTATTTATAAAAACGGTTGCTATTGACCGTTTTTCTTTTGTTGTTTATAATCTATATCAGGAAATGAAACATATCAACCACAGCAAAAAAATACAAATTCCAAGGAGGAACGGATCATGAAACTTTTTATTGACACAGCCAAGGTAGAGGATATCAAAAAGGCAAATGACATGGGGGTCATCTGCGGCGTTACTACGAATCCATCCCTGATCGCAAAGGAAGGACGGGTATTCGAAGAGGTCATTGCGGAGATCGCTTCCATCGTTGACGGACCCATCAGCGGAGAGGTCAAGGCCACCACAGTTGACGCGGAAGGAATGATCAGGGAAGGAAGAGAGATTGCCAAGATCCATCCCAACATGGTAGTCAAGATCCCGATGACGGCAGAAGGGCTGAAAGCATGCAAGGTGCTGACCTCCGAAGGGATCAAGACCAATGTGACACTGATTTTCACGGCAAATCAGGCGCTGCTTGCGGCTCGCGCAGGCGCGACTTATGTATCTCCGTTCCTGGGAAGACTGGACGACATCTCTGTACGCGGCACGGATCTGATCGCAGAGATCGCGCAGATGTTTGATGTTGCGGGGATTGAGACAGAGATCATCGCAGCCAGCGTGCGCAACACCATCCATGTAACCGACTGCGCGCTTGCGGGCGCGGACATCGCAACCGTTCCTTACAGCGTGATCGAGCAGATGACACATCATCCGCTGACTGATGCGGGAATCGCAAAATTCCAGGCGGACTACAAGGCAGTATTCGGTGAGTAAAGGAGAGTTTCAGATGAACAAACAAGAATTAATGAAGACTGCCAACGAGATCCGTAAGGGGATCGTGACCGCGGTACACAGCGCAAAATCCGGACATCCGGGCGGATCCTTATCCGCGGCGGATATCTATACCTATTTATTTTTTGAAGAAATGAACATTGATCCAAAGGATCCGAAAAAAGCAGACCGCGATCGTTTCGTATTGTCCAAGGGACATACGGCGCCGGGCTTATATTCCACACTGGCGAACCGGGGATATTTTCCGGTGGAAGACTTAAAGACACTGCGTCATACCGGTTCCTATCTTCAGGGACACCCGGATATGAAGCACATCCCCGGCGTGGACATGTCCTCCGGCTCTCTGGGACAGGGAATCTCCGCGGCAGTCGGTATGGCGATCGGCGGTAAGCTTTCCGGAGACTCCTACAGAGTGTATGCTCTTCTCGGAGACGGCGAGATCCAGGAAGGACAGGTATGGGAGGCAGCCATGCTGGCAGGCCACAGGAAGCTGGACAACCTGGTTGTGATCGTAGACAACAATAACCTGCAGATTGACGGACCGATCACGGAAGTCAATTCCCCATATCCCATTGACAAGAAATTTGAGGCATTCAATTTCCATGTGATCAATATCGACGGAAATGATTTTGACCAGATCGACGCCGCGTTCAAAGAGGCGCGCGCGACAAAGGGAATGCCTACCGCGATCGTTGCGAAAACTGTGAAGGGCAAGGGCGTTTCCTTCATGGAAAATCAGGTGGGCTGGCACGGCGCGGCTCCCAACGATGAGCAGTACGCAGTGGCAATGGAAGATTTGAGGAAGGCAGGTGAAGCATAATGTCAGAAGGAAAGAAGATCGCAACAAGAGAAAGCTATGGCAATGCTTTGGCCGAGTTGGGAAAAGAACATGAGGACGTTGTGGTTCTGGACGCAGACCTGGCGGCGGCAACCAAGACAGGCGTATTTAAAAAGGCATTTCCGGAGCGCCACATTGACTGCGGGATCGCAGAGTGCAACATGATCGGCGTGGCAGCGGGACTTTCCACCACCGGAAAGGTTCCGTTCGCAAGCTCCTTTGCGATGTTTGCGGCAGGACGCGCGTTTGAGCAGGTGCGCAACTCCGTAGGATATCCGAAGCTGAACGTGAAGATCGGCGCCACCCATGCGGGAATCTCCGTAGGGGAAGACGGGGCTAGCCACCAGTGCAATGAGGATATCGCGCTCATGCGGACGATCCCGGGGATGGTGGTCATCAATCCATCCGACGACGTGGAGGCAAAGGCAGCAGTAAAGGCGGCATATAAACATCAGGGGCCGGTTTACCTGCGCTTCGGCAGACTGGCCGTGCCGGTGATCAACGACCGTCCGGATTATCATTTTGAGCTGGGCAAGGGCGTAGTTCTGCGGGAAGGCAAGGACCTGACCATCATTGCCACCGGACTTCCTGTGGCAAACTGTCTGGAAGCGGCGGAGAAGCTGGCTGCAGACGGGATTGAGGCGAAGGTGATCAACATCCATACTATCAAGCCGCTGGATGAAGAGCTGGTGGTTGCGGCAGCGAAGGAAACCGGCAAAGTAGTGACCGTAGAGGAGCATTCCGTGATCGGCGGGCTGGGAAGCGCAGTATGCGACGTACTGTCTGCGCAGGCGCCTACGAAGGTATTAAAGATCGGGATCAACGATACCTTCGGAGAGTCCGGACCAGCGGTAGAGCTTGTGAAAAAATACGGGCTGGATGCGGACAGCATATATGAAAAAATAAAATCTGAAATGTGATAGACGGATTCATAAAAAAGGATGAAAAACAGGTTTGGACAGGAAAACTGCCCGGCCTGTTTTTTTGATGAGAGCCGCGGCAGGGGGACAGCAGGCATCAGACCCGTCTGCTGCTGTTCCGAAAAAAACAAATTTTGTTAAAACATTGAACACAATTTTATCACAAAGGCTGGCTATGATATCGGTATAAAATGAAACAACAAAAATAAATATACAAGAGAAAGAAGGATGAGGTATGGACAATCAATACAATTATTACAATCCGGAAAATTCCCAGAATACTTATCATAATTACGGCCAGCCTGAACACGCGGGCAGAGAAAAGAGAGACAGAAAAAAGATGCCCAAGGCGGTTGCGGTGATCTGCCTGGCAGTACTGTTCGGCGTTGTATCAAGCGCCACCTTCCTGACCTCCAATATTTTGGGGAGCAAGATCCTGGGGTTGGAGAACACTTCCTCAGCAAAGGGTGAAGCAAAAACAGCAACCCCAGTGACGGACTCCCTCTCCAAATCGACCTCGGTCGTGACCTCCGACGTTTCTTCTATTGTAGAGAGTGTGATGCCGTCGGTCGTATCGATCACGAACCTGAGTGTCCAGCAGGTACAGAACTTTTTCGGCGGAATACAGCAGTATGAGATGCAGAGCGCGGGGACAGGGATCATCATCAGCCAGACAGACGAGGAGCTTCTGATCGTGACCAACAATCATGTGATCCAGAGCAGCGAGACATTGACTGTTACGTTTTCTGACGAATCCAGCGCGGAGGCTCACGTCAAGGGCAGCAATCCGGAGCATGATGTGGCGGTGATCGCAGTACGCAAGGATGAGATTCCGGCAGAAACGATGAAGAACATCGCGGTCGCTACATTGGGGGATTCCACACAGCTTAAGGTAGGGGAACCGGCTATTGCCATCGGGAACGCGCTGGGCTACGGACAGTCCGTAACGACCGGCGTGATCAGCGCCCTGGATCGTGTGACCGCTGCGAAAAACCAGTCTACCGGCGAGACTGTCGGACAGGGAATCGGTATGATCCAGACAGACGCGGCCATCAATCAGGGAAACAGCGGCGGCGCGCTGCTTAATATAAAAGGGGAAGTGATCGGCATCAATTCCGAGAAGCTTTCCGGAAGCACGGTGGAAGGCATGGGATACGCGATCCCGATCAGCGACGTGTCTGATATTATTGACAGCCTGATGAACCAGAAGACGAAATATAAGGTTGCGGAAGGCAGCCAGGGGTATCTGGGGATCACATGCTTTGATGTGGAAAACGCGCAGAGATACCATATGCCCACAGGCGTCTATGTATACGAGACGGTAGAAGGGGGTCCCGCGGACCGGGCAGGAATCACTAAGGGCAATATCATCACGGCCGTAAACGGCAGCGGTGTGGACGGCAAGGACGCGCTGCAGAAGGAACTGACCTATTACGCGGTAGGGGAGACGGTGACTCTGACGATCCAGGTTCCGGAGAATAACGGGGAATACACCGAAAAATCAGTTGACGTTACACTCGGAGAGCTGGAATCGACCCGGTAAGGCATCTGCCTCACACCGAAGCCAAATAGAAAATCTGAATCGTTACAAATAATACAGGATACAAATAATACAGTAAACAAAAAGCTGCCGGCAGACAATGCGGCAGCTTTTTCATTAGGGAATGGGTCTGCCCTCCTGCGCGCTATCTGCGGATATCCTGTTCGTTTTGTCGAATTCACCTGACATGGAATGATAAATTCAGCTTTTTTCTTATGCTATGCTTTAGGAAAAAATAGCAGAGGTGAGTGTGATGGAAAGACAGATACCCAAAAATGTACGCCAGATCGGCAACGTAAGTGATACTCCGAAGATCTACGTGGAGGATTATGTAGATACATTTTTCTCACAGCTATGCGATAAAGCAGGAGAGTCTCCGGTAGGAGCATTTCTGGTGGGGGATATACAGAGTACGGAGGAAGAGGAATATGTTTACATCTACGGAGCGATCCAGATGCATGAACTGAAGCTCTCAGGTACGGAATATGTACTGGACGAGGACACCTGGAAGCATGCCTATGAGGACTGCAAGCAATATTTTGAGGACGGGGAAATGCTGGGGTGGTTTGTGGCTCACGCGGGGGTTCCTCTGACGGCAGAGGACAGAGTGGTCAAGCTCCATAAAAAATCCTTTCCCAAGACGAACACGGTCTTTATCATGAAGGATCCGGAGGAAAAGGAAGAAGCCTATTTTGTGCATAAGCTGGATGATCTGATGGAGATCGGCGGGCATTTTACATATTATGAAAAAAATCCATGCATGCAGAATTACATGATCTCCACCCGGAAGAAAAACGGGGCAAGCCCTACGGAAACCGTAGAAGACCAGGCGGCCAAAGATTTTCGGAGCATCGTGCGTTCCCGGGAGGAGCTGATGATGAAGCAGCGGTCCAACCGCATGATGTATGCGCTGAGCACCTGCCTAGTACTTCTGGTGGTGATCATGGGTGTCGCGACCATGAATAATTTTGATAAAATGAAATCAGTCCAGAACACGCTGGAAAATCTGTCCGGCGTATCGAAGTCAGATGACGGACAGGTTCAGCAGACGGACGGTAAGGTAACCTCTGTGGGTGATCCTTCCACCGGAGAAAATGTGGCGCGGACGGAAGGCCAGCCTGACGCGGGAGGCCAGATACAGGAAGCGGGGCAGGCGGGAGCTCAGAGCGGGACAGATGGACAAGCCGGGGTTCAGGACGAAACAGCCGGACAGGTGGGCAGCCAGGAAGCGGCAGATGGACAGGCCCAGGCCAAAGACCCGGCTGCGGGACAGACACAGCCCGGAGAAAACGTGCAGGCCGGAGAAACCGCATCCGCAGATGCCGGAGGGGGAACCCCTCAGGAGCCGTCTGCAGAGACCAGCGGAAGCGCTTCTGCCGCGGGAACCCCGGAAGGGAGCGACGGATCCGGCGCCGGAGAAAATAACGGAAGCGACGGAATCTACGTTGTGGAACAGGGGGATACTCTGGCGATCATCAGTCAAAAGCTGTACGGAGACATTTCTCATGTGGACGCGATCTCCAGGATGAACGGGCTGTCCGACGGAAATTTAATTTATATTGGTCAGAAATTGCTATTACCATAAAAAGATGTTATACTATAACACGGTGACTGAAAACCGCAGTTGAGGAACTGATTATGCAATAAGAGGGATTCAAACTAAGATGACGCAAAAGAAAAATCCAAACATAAAGCTGATGGAGCCGCCGGATCCGGAGAAACCAAAGAAAAAAAAGCGAAGACGCCGGCGGATCAGGCCGGGGAAACTTTTGACGAACATATTTCTTGCGGTCATGGTATTGCTGGGGACATATCTGCTGCTTACAAACCACCTGTACCACAAGGTATCTCAGACTGCGTCCTATAAAAGAGAGACTTCGGACAGCAACCGCTATGCTTCCTTCCGAAACGGGATCATCCGTTACGGCAGGAACGGCGTTACGTTTCTGAGCAGGCAGAACGAAGTGCTCTGGATCCAGCCGGGGCAGTTTCAGAATCCGGCCCTGGAAGTGAACGACCAGACCTTTGCGGTTGCGGATACCGGGGGCAATTCCATACAGATCTTTACGGATAAGGGGTTAAAAGGGGAGTTCGAGACCAATCTTCCGATTGAAAAGTTTTCCCTTTCGAATCAGGGGATCGTGAGCGCGATCCTGAAAAATGAAAACTCACCGATGATCGTGACCTATGATTCCACCGGGAACATCCTGGTCGAGAATCAGGTCGTGACCGGAAGCATGGGTTACCCAGTTGCCCTGGAGATGTCTCCTGACGGAAAGGTACTGCTCGTCTCATACCTGGACATGAAGAACAGTACATTGAAGTCCCGGGTCGCAGGCTATAATTTTGTGGAGGAAGGGACGGACCGGGAGAACCACCAGGTCAGTATGGAAGAATACGAAGATTCTGTGATACCGGAGATTTTTTTCATGGATGCAGTCACATCCGTCGCAGTCGGGGATCACTCGTTTTCGATATCAAAGGGGAGCAGGATTCCGGAGAAGACGACAGAGGTTGAACTGTTCCGCGAGATCCGAAGCACATTTCATACCAGCCGGTACATTGGCTTCGTTCTGCTGAATGAGGAAAAATCCGGTTATGAGCTACGGCTGTACAGCAAATCGGGAAAGCAGATCATGAACCGGGCAATTTCCGGGGAGTTCAGCAATGTATATATGGAAGGAAATGAAATCATACTATACGAAGGCTCCAGATGCAGCATCTATACAAGCATGGGAATGCCGCGGTTTGACGGTGACCTCAAGGACGACATTCTGATGATGATCCCCATGGAAGGGATCAATCGGTACATGATGATGAGTACGGATGAATTACGGGTCATTTATTTGGCCGGATAGGAGAAAAGTGATGGAGAACTGGTTATTGATCATAGTAGGTGTTATATTTTTTGTGGGCATCGTGGCAGGGGCAGTCCGCGGCTTTTTCAAGATCGGGATTTCCCTTTTATCCACGGTGCTCATTGCTGCGTTATTTGCGTTTTTATCCCCTCATGTGGGGAGCGCGCTTGCCAAATACACGCCCCTGGATGAACTGATCCAGGAAAAGATCGTTCAGGCGTTCCTGCCCGAGATCTCGGCGGAGACGTTAAAGGACAAGGACCTGAACGGAACCCCGCTCCAGGGCATCCCGCTGGAGGATTTCGAAAAGCTTACCAGTCTGGACTGGAAGCGTATGGGTATTACAACAAGTGATTTCGCCAGCATATTGGGGAATATTCCCAAGGACCAGCAGATCAAGGAGATTGAAGAATCCGCAATGCCGGAATTTTTAAAGGAGCTTCTGCTGGAAAATAATAATACCGCCATTTACGAAGAACTGGATGTAACCTCATTTCCGCAGTACATTGCCGCGTATATATCCAGGATGATGCTCAACGTCGTATCATTTCTGGTAACCTTCATTCTGGCGTTTGTGATCTTGAAGGCATTGATGGCCGCCGTGGATATCCTGGGGGAGATGCCTGGATTAGGCGTATTCAATTATCTGGGCGGCGCGGTGATCGGCGCGATGTGCGCCCTCTTGTGCGTATGGGTGCTGTTCCTGGTGATCGCAGTGTGCTATTCCCTGCCGATCGGGAAGGTCTGCTTCGATATGATCGACAGCAGCGTGCTTCTGGAGATGATCTACGAGAGCAACCCGCTGCTCATAAGGCTGGTTTCATTTTAAAGATCAGAAGTGACCGTCCGAACTGTAACCCATTAGAAAACCTTAAGAAATGAACTGTCTAGAATCCTTGCACTTTTTGTCGAAACTTGTTATGATAAACGAGGAGAATTATAACATGTGTGAGTAACGATCCAGAACGGCGGCAGCATGAAAACTGCAGTCTGACGTTCTGAACCGTTACATGTGTAATTAATAGGAGGGACAAATTGTGGCAGAGGAAGTAATTCGTGTGCAGGAAGGGACGCAGACACCATCGGAGCCGGTGAAGACGGCGGAACAGATGGGGACGGTGATCGCCATGGAATCCGTCAAGCTGGCGGCAGAGAATCAGTTGCGTCAGGGGGAGGCCAGAACAGCGGAAGCAGAGCCGGAACGGGCTGTGAGCCCTCAGATTCAGGAAGAGGCGCAAAAGCCTGCGGCAGAGGCAGTCAGGGGACCGGCATTTTACGACCCGCCGGCTGCAGAGCCGGTCATTGAGGCAGTATCGTCCGGCGGGCAGACGGAAGCATCCGGACAGAACCGGACGAAGAAGCGGATCAATGATTTTTTCCGCCTGCGGAAGGATATGGAGGATTTTACAAGGGAGGACTGGATCCTGTCCAGGATACCCGAAGAAGATCTGATGGAATATCTCAGGATGGAGCAGAAGAATTCGGAGATACTCCAAAAAGCAAAAGAGATCAAAGAAAAGAGGATATTTACGACACTGCAGATTGCCATCTCCATGTCGGCGATCGTAGGGGTCGTGGCCTTACTGAAGGACAATCCTACGGTACTGGTGAATATCCTGTATATAACGGGAATCGTGATCGCTCTGTGGATCTGGAGAGGCAAACAGGATAAATAAGTGGTGGTTCGCGGCCGGTCCGGCCATGAGCTGTAAGCAACAAGAAAGTGAGGCAGGGTGGCGCATGCTGAGAGAAGAGCTTTGGGAGGAATTGATCAGACATCAGGGAAAGACATTTCACACGGTAAAGGGCTTGGAATTCCGATACCAGGTGATCGGCGGGGAACTGTTTATAGACAGAAGATCCAAGTCCATCACCCGGGCTACGGTCGAAAAAGCGTGGGACAAGATACATGCCAGGCCGGGGGAGGTTACCGGTCCAAAAAGCCTTGGCGTATTTGGCGCGCCCTATGTGTGGGCAGTTTTCAAAGAGTTCGGTATCGTATAAACGGCATCGTTTTTTTGAGCGGCGGTCGAATTTTTGCCGGGTGAAGGGAATTGCATTTTCTGGTATATTTCTCTTTTCATTTTGATAGATATAAAGTATAATAGGGATTAATGAAATTTCCGTGTATCACATGCTTGCCTGGGAGATGTGAATGATTGAGATACCGATAGGCCTATCCACATGTAATGCACGGAATTAAAACAAGCAATGACGAGGTGGGCTTATGAAAAAGAATGATACCAGTAAAACAAAAGCAGACAGCAAGACAGCAAAAGACGCAATGCCAAAAAAGGCAGCGCAGCCTTATGAGATCGGAGAACTGGACCAGTACCTGTTCGGACACGGTACCCATTATGAGATCTATAAAAAGATGGGCGCGCACAAGGTGACAGTGGACGGCGTGGAGGGCGTGTATTTTGCGGTTTGGGCGCCTCATGCGGAAAAGGTGTCCGTAGTTGGCGAGTTCAATCACTGGGAAGTGGATGCGGATGAGATGGAGCGGCAGGAGCCGGCCGGCATCTATACACGTTTTGTTCCAGAAGCCAAGGAAGGGGACATGTATAAGTTCTGTATAGAGACTATGGAGGGGGAAAAGCTCTTCAAGGCGGATCCTTTTGCCAATTATTCGGAGCTGCGTCCGGGGAATGCTTCCCGGGTGGCGGACATCGCGCATTTTAACTGGACCGATGAGGCATGGATGGAAGCGCGTAAAAAGTGGGACAATACGAAGAACCCGATGTCAGTCTATGAGGTACATATGGGATCCTGGATGCGGCATCCCTGCCGGGAGGACGAAGGATTTTATACGTACCGTGATTTTGCGGTATCCGTTACGGACTATGTCAAGAAGATGGGATATACCCATGTGGAACTGATGGGCATCGCGGAACATCCTTTTGACGGCTCTTGGGGTTACCAGGTGACAGGATATTATGCGCCTACGTCAAGATACGGCACTCCGGAGGACTTTGCGTTCCTTGTGAATTATCTGCATAAGAACAAGATCGGCGTCATCCTGGACTGGGTACCGGCCCATTTCCCGAGAGACGCGCACGGCCTGGCGGACTTTGACGGAACCCCTACATTTGAGTATGCGGATCCCAGACGCGGAGAGCATCCGGACTGGGGAACCAAGATCTTTGACCTGGGCAAGAGCGAGGTGGAGAACTTCCTGATCGCGAATGCGTTATTCTGGATCGAACATTACCATGTGGACGGCCTGCGTGTGGACGCGGTAGCTTCCATGCTGTATCTGGATTACGGCAAGCAGGACGGCCAGTGGGTTGCGAATAAATACGGCGGCAATGAGAATCTGGAGGCGATCGAGTTCTTCAAGCATCTGAATTCCGTGGTGCTGGGACGCAACCACGGGGCAGTGATGATCGCGGAGGAATCCACGGCATGGCCGAAGGTGACCGGCGCGCCGGAGGACGACGGACTGGGATTCAGCATCAAGTGGAACATGGGCTGGATGCATGATTTTACGGAATATATGAAGCTGGATCCGCTGTTTCGGAAGAACGCGCACTATATGATGACATTTTCCATGGAATATGCGTACAGCGAGAACTATATCCTTGTACTTTCCCATGATGAGGTGGTGCATCTGAAGTGTTCCATGCTGAACAAGATGCCCGGTCTTGGATTTGACAAGTTCGCGAACCTGAAGGTTGCCTATGCGTTTATGATGGGACATCCCGGCAAGAAGCTGCTCTTCATGGGACAGGATTTTGCGCAGCTCAGGGAGTGGAGCGAGGAGCGGGAGCTTGACTGGTATCTTCTGGCAGAGCAGTCCCATCAGCAGATCCAGAACTGGGTGCAGGAGCTTCTGCATCTGTATCGGAAGAACAAGGCATTGTATGAGATGGATACGGAAGAAGAAGGTTTTGCATGGATCAACAAGGACGATATCTTCCGGAGTATTTTTAGCTTTGTAAGGTATTCCAGGGATAAGAAAAAGAACCTCCTGTTTGTGTGCAACTTTACTCCGATGGAGCGGGAGGACTACAGGGTCGGCGTGCCCAGGGGCAAGCAGTATAAGCTGATCCTCAACAGCGATGACGAAAGATACGGCGGAAAAGGTGAGGCGCGGCCGCTGATCTACAAGGCGGTGAAAAAGGAATGTGACGGACAGAAGTATTCCTTCGCATATCCGCTGCCGCCCTACGGAGTAGCGGTGTTTGAGTTTTAGATGAAGTACAGGAACAAGATGAAAAAATGGCTGGTGCAGACATATCTGCGCCGGCCATTTTTTCACCTGCATCCTCTTCAATTTTATTGAAAGAATATAAAACTTATGATAAAATATATACGTATTGTTGGTTTATTTACGGAGGACTTCTTGATGAATCAAAAAAAGAGATCGTTTCAGGGTTTTGTTTATGTGTTGTTCCTTATGATGGCTATAATCATACTCTTCTGGTGGTATACGATGCAGAACAGCAAGCGTATTGAGAAGCAGAATCTGAATTATGCGGAGGATTCGGCACAGCAGACGGCGCGCTCCATCTCGAAGGAATTCGAGAACGCGATCAACCGGATCAGCACGTATGCGTATTTTCTTGGGGAAGGTCTGTCCCAACCAACAGTCAATGTGGAAGCATTGAAGGGGATGACAGGAAATTCTCTGTTTGATTCCTTTATTTATACGGATGCCAATGGTACCAGCGTGACTTCCGACGGAAGGGTTTTGGACACATCAAGCAAGGAGTATTATCTTCTGGGCATGGGAGGGCAGACCGGCATGTCTGTTGAAATGCATTCCGGCCTGTTTGATGAAACGGTGGTGACCTTTTACGCTCCCCTGCATTTTCAGGGAGAGATCATCGGCGTACTGGAAGGAATCTATTCAGCAAATTCCTATCTGAACGACCTGCTTTCCGCCAGCTATTTCGGTGAAAAGGCGGATGTGTATCTCTGTATGCGGGACGGGGCCAAGATTGCGAGCTCCGACGGTGAGGATGATTCGGAAAATATATTTGAGCTGCTGGAAGAATTACAGATTGCGCCCAGGGAGACATTGGAGCATATAGAAGATATATTCGAGTTCGGCGGAGAAGGGGCTTATATCTGCCCTGACGGCGGCAAGACGGATAATATCTGTGTGGTCAACCTGCCGGACAACGAATACGTCCTTGTGCAGATGTTCCCGAAAAGCGTAACCCAGACCATGATCAATAATGCGAACCGTACAGGAAGCATCCTGGAGCTGATCCTGATCATATTGTTCATCATCTATATTATAACGCTGCTGGCTCGGACCAGGAAGGAAAAGAAGCGTCTGGAAGAGGAAAACCGGGAGATGGGCTATGTCATCGGAGGCGTGAACACGCTGTTTGCCCGTTTTGTCATGATTGATTTTGAGAAAGGGACGTATCATTATCTGTCCGGAACACTGCCTGAGAGGGATGATATTGGCCCCAGCGGCAAAGTGGAGGATCTGTGCGAGTATTTATCGACCTTTCTGATTGAGGAGGAGGACCGGGAGAAGTTTGCGGAACTGTTCAATGTCAAGGCACTTGCGGACATGTTGGGTGAAAATGAGACAGACGTACGCCTGGAGTATCATGTGCAGAGACACGGCAATGCGGAATGGGAGCACATGAATGTGATCTGTCTGGAGCGGAAGAACGGCAGGGCCAGAAAAGCCCTGTTTATCCGGCAGAATATTACGGATGTAAAGGAGCGTGAGCTAAAGATCCAGGCCCGGATCTCTCTTGCGAACCGTAAGGAAAGGCAGTATCGGATCGCAATCACGTCAAAATCAATCTATACCTTTGACTTCAATCTGACCCGTGATATGATCGACCGGGATATCGTCTGTACGAAGGATGACGGGCTTGTTTCCCTGCTTGAGCGGGTAGGAATGGAAGCGCCCTGCAGAGCCTCGGAATGGTTTGAAAAGTGGAAGCGGTTTGTGGCTGAGGAGTCCATGGAGGATTACTGCGCTACGGTCAATTTGGAATATTTAAAGAAATGCTTTGAAGAAGGCGACGCAGAGATCAATGTAGAATACTGGAGCGAAAGCCTGGACGGAGAAAAAATATGTGTACGCCAGTCCTTTATCATGACATGGGATGATGATACGGGAGATATCATGGTCATGGTTGTGGCCAAGGAGATCACGGGCCAGGTGAAAAAGCAGATGGAACAGACGCAGGCTCTTCAGGATGCTTTGCTGGAGGCACAGCATGCCAACAATGCGAAGACCACCTTCCTTTCCAATATGTCCCATGACATCCGTACACCGATGAACGCGATCATTGGGTTTACGACCATTGCCGTGAGCCACATCGACAATAGGGACCAGGTGAAGGACTGTCTGCAGAAGGTGCTTTCATCCAGCAATCATCTGCTCAGCCTGATCAATGACATTCTGGACATGAGCAGGATTGAGAGCGGCAAGGTGCAGATCAAAGAGCAGGAGTGCAATATTTCCGAGCTGATGCACAATCTGGTCAATATCATCCAGCCCCAGGTCAAGGCAAAGCAGCTGGAACTGTTTATTGATACCTACGACATTGCTAACGAGGACGTATTTGCGGATTCGCTGAAGCTGAACCAGATGTTTGTAAACCTGATCAGCAATGCGGTGAAGTACACCCCGGCCGGGGGGACGGTCAACTTCCGGATCATACAGAAAGGCACATACCGGCGCGGATACGGCGAGTATGTCTTTATTATCCAGGACAATGGTATCGGGATGTCACCGGAATTTGTAGATCATATATTTGAACCCTTTGAACGGGAATCCAGTACCACCAAGACCGGAATCCAGGGCACCGGACTGGGTATGGCGATCACGAAAAATATCGTAGATATGATGGGCGGCAAGATCAGTGTCAAGAGTGAAAAGAACAAGGGCACGACCTTTACGGTAGAACTCAGTCTGAAGCTGCAGAACACGGAAAAAGAGGCGGAGAAGATTAAAGAGCTGGTAGGACAGCGCGCGCTTGTGGTGGATGATGACTTTGATACCTGCACCAGTGTATGCAGGATGCTCCAGCAGATCGGGATGCGAGCGGAGTGGACAACCTCAGGAAGAGAAGCGGCGTATCGGGCAAAGAGCGCATTTGAAGACGGAGATTCCTACCATACTTATATCATCGACTGGCAGATGCCGGAGACCAGCGGGATCGAGACTGCCAGGAGGATCCGCAGCGCGGTCGGAAGTGAGGCTCCAATCATCATACTGACCGCCTATGACTGGTCAGATATTGAGGAGGATGCCAGGGAAGCGGGAATCAGCGCGTTTTGTGCAAAACCGCTTTTTATGTCCGATCTTAAGACCGTACTGCTCGTGGCAAACCGATTGATTGAAAAGGACGAGGAAGAGGCCACATGGCTGCAGGCTGATTTTGACGGAAAGCGTATTCTGCTCGTAGAGGATAACGAACTCAACCGTGAGATTGCGGAGGAAATCCTGGAAGAGACCGGTTTCATCGTGGATACGGCTCCAGACGGCTCGGATGCGGTGGAGATGATGAAGAAGGTGGAAGAGGGATACTATGATGCCATCCTGATGGATGTGCAGATGCCGATCATGGATGGCTATGAGGCAACCCGAACGATCCGGGCCATGCCCAGGGCGGATGTGCGCCATCTGCCGATCATTGCCATGACAGCCAATGCGATGGATGAAGATAAAGAGGCCGCATTGAAGAACGGGATGACTGCCCATATTGCGAAGCCGATTGATGTGGATATCTTCATATCGGTGCTGGGACGGTATCTGAATCCGGAAAAATAAGACTGGCCATAAAGGGATGCCCTTGGGTATAACCTTGTGAAACGGCCAACTGGCCATAAGGGGATGCCCTGGGTATAAACAATGGAACTACGTGGAAAACAGAATTTTCCAGGCAGTTCCATTGTTTTTATACAAACGCTTCGAGGATCCGCTTTCCCTGAATCGTGATCTCTTTTATCCCGGTCTGCTTCTTTTTGTTAAAACTAAATGTCAGCATATAGCCTTTGTCCAAATGATAGAGATTCAGATAATCAATAAGCTGTTTTTCACCGGCTTCGTTATATTTTTTTCCTCTCCATAGTTTTAATTCTATAACATATTGCTTTCCGAGATAATCAACAATTACATCGGTCTGTGTTTCATCTCTGGTCTCTGCTTCCACATAAAAATTTCCTGTTCCGTTGATGATAGGGCGAAGATACAGGAGAAACATTTTTCGGCCCTGTTTTTCAAAAAAACTTTCGTCTTTCTCCTGATATAAATCCGTATAATATTCCACGAACTTCTTTATCACTAAATCCATGTTCAAAGCGCCGTCTTTTATAAACTGATTTTCATGGGCGTTAGGAAAAGTCTGAATATCAGTTTTTATCAATTCTTCAGAAAGAAAATACTGATACAGATGCATTTCAAAAATACGGTTTGCAATCTGTGTTTTTCCCCTGCGCTCTTTTAAAAATCCGAACATCACTCCAATGTTTAGCGCCGTACTGTAATGGTTAAAGGAATATTCTGTGCCGTGAAAAAGGATATTCCGGGTGACGGCGGCCAGGTCTGGATATTCTGACAAATGTTTGATCATGTCATCAAACAGTGTATTGGGCTGACGGAGCATAAGCCGTACAGCCTCTGCAACCCCTTCCCTCGACCAGGGTTCAATACCGGAATGATCAGGGGGGGCGGCTATGGCTTCATCAATAAGCCTGCAGATGCCGGAGACAAGATAGGGATACCCGGAAGTATAATCGTAAATAAGCCTGGAAATATAGATGATATCCATACCAGTATGCCAGTCTGCTTCGTATTCGGAAAGCATCTCGCAGATATCAGATGGGGAAAAACTCATATCTATATTAAAATCAGCCGCAATATTCCAAGGACTGTTGTACTTGGCTTCCTCTCCTGGGTGAAGCTTTAACTTTAGATTTTTGATGTCATAAACCCCGGCCAGTATTACAGATTGAAAAGTAACATCCTTACTCTGCTGCTGTTTGAGATATTTTTCACGCAAAAGACCGAGAAAGGATAAAAAAATCTGGTTTTCGGAACTTTTGTCAACCTCATCGATCATGAGAATGATTTTCCGGGGACTGTTCGAACATAAATCCGTAATTCTGTCACTCAGATCGTGAAACGGAAACTCAGGGGATATCGGTTTCAGCCAGTTTTGCAGAAGCTCTTCCGAGACGTTCTGCATTTTTAAATCTTTACCAATATTACGAATTAAGCCGCTTGCAAAAATATATAAGGAGTAAAATAATTCATCCGCTGCCTCAAAGCTTAAGCTGATCACAAGATAGTCTTTTCTTAAATATCGCTCTAATAGATAGAGGGTCGTGGTTTTACCGTATTGCCGTGCGCGGTTTATAGAAAAATATTGACCTTCTTCTATATATTCAGAAACGATTTTTTGAATTTGGCTTTTCATATGGACCATGTAATGCTTTTCGGGTATACATGTTCCGGTTATTTGAAATTTTTTGGACATACTGCACCACCTTAAAAAGCATTGTTGCTATATTACGATTGTAACATACCCATTTCTTCCATGCAATGATTCAAAGTAAAAACATTTCCGCCGCAAGTACAGCGGCGCAGCACAGCACGGCCGTTTTGAACAGGTCGGCTCCCAGCCATGCGGCAGTCAGTCCTACAGCCAGGGCAATGCAGCCGGATATGGGGCTCTGGGTTGCTTCCACGATGGCCGGAAAGGTCATGACAGCCAGGGTCACATAGGGAACATAGTATAAAAATGACTGAATGAACTTGTTTTTGATCGGCTTACGGATGAGGGTCATAGGAAGCACTCGGATCGCATACGATACACCAGCCATGATCAGGAGATAAATATACATATTACGCATTGGTATCTTCCTCCTCCCCCATATCTTTCGGAAACAGGACTGCGGCAGCGGCCGAAAGCACTACGGTCAGAAAGATCGTCCGCGTGCCGCCGGATACTTCGGACACGACCGGCAGATGAGCCGCTCCATAACTTGCCCCGAAGCAGATGGCAATGAGCCCGGCGATCACCTTACTCTTTCTTGCGGCCGGAATGATGACTGCCAGGAACATGCCATACAGAGCGACGCTGAACGCACTCACCAGGCGCAGCGGGAGCAGTCCTCCGGCGATGGCGCCCAGGGCGGTTCCGACGGCCCAGCAGGGGGCGGCCACCAGTACGGCGCCGTAGCTGTAAAATGGATTCAGACAGCCGGGCCGCGCAATGGCGATGCCGAACAACTCGTCCGTAATGTGGAAGGCCATGAGCGGACGGTGGAATCCGGGCATGGCCGGATCCAGACGCTGGCTCATGGCACAGCTCATGAGCAGATATCTGGCGTTGGCGATCAGGGTGACGATGGCCAGCTCCAGGTAGGTGGCGCCTGCGGCGATCAGGGTAAATCCTGCGTATTCTCCGGCCGAAGCATTGCACAAAAGGCTGGCCAGAAAGCCCTGGAATGGGGTGAGCCCTGCGTTCTTCGCGGCAATCCCGAGGGAAAAGGAAACAGCAAAATACCCCAGTCCGATGGGGACGCCGTCCCGCATTCCGTTCTGCAGCGCCTGTCTGCTGAAATGTGTTCCAAGGGTGTTTGTATTGTGTATTCGTTCCATTTTGATCTCCTTGCAGCGTTCTCAGAACACCATCTTATCTAATCTTTCCATGGCCTCTGTCAGCAGTGACTTGGGAAGAGCCACGTTCAGGCGGATTCCGTATTCGCCGTGAAACGGCCTTCCGTCCTGCCAGATGACCCCGGCCTCCACTCCCGCGCGCTGCAGCTCATCAATGGTCCGGCCGTGCTTTTTGCACCAGTCTTCACAATCCAGAAACAGCATGTATGTCCCCTGCGGCTTCGACACGGATACACCGTCGAAATGCTCCAGGATAAACCGGTAAGCATATTCCACATTTTCCGTCAGCACCTGGCACAGCTCGTCAACCCATTCATATCCTTCCGGTTTATATGCTCCGATCAGCGCGTGCATAGAGAGGACATTCATGGAATTATAATGTGACAGGGAGGACTCCTTCCGGATCCTGTCCCTGATCCAGGGATTATAGATGATATGGTAGCTGCCGATCAGACCGGCCAGGTTGAACGTCTTTGACGGGGCATAAAAGGCAACGGTGCGCATCCGGGCATCCTCGGAAACCATCTGAGTCGGGATATGCCGGGAGCCGGTCAGGATGATGTCCGACCAGATTTCATCCGCTGCTACCATTACATCGTATTTCCGGAATAACTCCATGGCCTGCATAAGCTCTTCACGTTCCCAGACGCGTCCGGTCGGATTGTGGGGAGAGCAGAAGATAGCCGCATGGATGTTTTCTTCTTTCAGCTTAAGCTCCATATCCTCAAAATCCATTCTCCAGCAGCCCGCCTTGTCCTTTACGAGAGGACTGAGTACCATGTGATATCCGTTATTTTCCAGCGCTTCCGTGAAACCGATATAAGTGGGGGAATGCAGCAGGACCTTGTCGCCTTTGGAACAAAAGACATTCAGAGCGCTGAGCACACCGCCGAGTACGCCGTTTTCATAACCGATGCATTCCTTTGTCAGCCCCTGCGCGTTATGGCGCGTTTCCTGCCACCGGATGATGGAATCATAATATTCGTCCCGGGGCAAAAAATATCCGTATGCTGTGTGCCGGGTGCGTTCAATGATCGCCTCCGGTATGGTCGGGACAGTCTGAAAATTCATGTCCGCAACCCACATCGGGATCCGGCTGAACCCCTCTTTGACCTGCATATCTTTATAAGGGATCACGTCCACCGCAATCGCGTCTTTTCCGTTTCGGTCCATAATGGTTGTAAAATCATATTTCATCTCTTGTAACCTCGCTTTTTTCTCTTTGCTCATCGGGTGATGGCACCCGCTTAATAATATATCACATCCTGGGGGGATTAAAAAGTGGAATGTTGCAAAAGATGCGGGAGGAAAATTTTCCACCTGAATTACAGATGAAGCATATACAATCCAGGAGTAGAAGGAATGGAAAAGCTGGGGAATTCGTAAATTCCTCAGCTTTCCGGCAGTTTGGATACATCAATCCAGTTTACGGGTTCCGCATATTTTTCAAGCTCCTCCATACTCAATTCGATCGCGCTGTTGGAGCTGCCGCATGCGGGAAACACGGTAGCAAACCGCCTGAGGGATACATCCAGATAGACCTCCACTCCCGGATTCACCGCAAAGGGACATACTCCGCCCACCGCATGTCCGATCAGCGGCTCCGCCTCATCAAAAGACAGCATTTTCGCCTTGGTCCCAAATTGCGCCTTATACTTCGGATTGTCAATTTTGGCATCCCCGGCCATGACAATGAGCACAACCTTTTCCTTCACATGAAAAGACAAGGTTTTGGCAATTCGGTTTTCTTCGCAATGCAGCGCCTGTGCGGCAAGCGCGACCGTTGCGCTGGAGCTGTCAAATTCCTGGATTCTCTCTTCGACTCCCTTCGTTCTAAAATATTCCCTGACTCTTTCAATTGACATGATGCACGGCCTCCTGTGTAGTTGAAATGATATTCATGCTGATTTAAAATACCATATAGAGGACAAGGAATCAATACATTTCATGATGACAATTTGAAAATTTTGTAAAAATATGCTGGGCTTCAATTTCGTAAAAAAGGATGAAAACAATGCAGGCTTGCAGGTGGCTCTTTTGTGTTGCTGGAAAATAAGTATGCCCAAAAGGATACAAAAAAGATCTTGTTACTGTTCACACCCTGGCTGGGTGCTCACAGTAACAAGATATATTCAGCTGATAATGTGATTCTAAAAGTACACTTGAAATGCGGATAAACATTCTATATAATGAATAAAAGGAAAGCACCGGAAGAAAATCTTCGGAAGGTGTTTTCTTCTATTGATTAAAAGGACACATCCGGAGCGGGTGGAAACGGAGGGAAAGATGAAGATCAGGCACGCACAGGAAAAAGACATGGACAGGATCAACGAGCTTCTGCGGCAGGTATGTATGGTACACCACACAGGACGCCCGGACCTGTTCAAGGGAAACGGCAGCAGAAAATATACGGACAGCCAGCTCCGGGAGATCATACATGACAATCAGCGCCCCATATTTGTCGCGGTAGATGAAACAGAGTATGTGCTGGGTTATGCCTTCTGCATCTTTCAACAGCATTTGAATGACAACATTCTGACGGATATCAAGACACTGTACATTGACGACCTCTGTGTAGACGAATCGATCCGAGGACAGCATATCGGAAAAAAACTCTACGAGCATGTGCTCGAATTTGCCAAAACACAGGGCTGCTACAATGTAACGCTGAATGTGTGGTCCTGCAATGAGACGGCGATGCGGTTCTACGAAAAATGCGGCTTGAAGCCCCAAAAAGTAGGTATGGAAATGATACTGAGCGACAGAGGTTCCGTAGGTCACGGAATCCCGGAAATATAAATGGAAAGTAAACGAATATTATGAAAAACCACTTAGAAAAATTGCGGAAATCGCAGGGTATCAAGCAGGAAGAGCTTGCTGCCGCATTACAGGTGTCGCGTCAGACGATCGGATCCCTGGAAAACGGAAGATACAACCCCTCCATTCAGCTTGCATTTAAGATCGCGCGATATTTTGGGATGCGTATTGAGGAGATATTCATCTATGAAGAAGATACGAACTGAAAAACGGATACAAAAGAAGGGATAAGAGATGGAACAAGTACATCTGAATCTGGGACTGTGCCTGTCTGTTGTGCTTTTGACCGCCGCGTTTATCATCTTTCTGATCCGGTACTTCGAAAAAAAGTCCTACCCCTACAGGGCAAGGCCGCTCCTTACGAAGCGGGAGCACAAGTTTTATCTGCTCCTGCGGGAAGAAGCATACAAAAAAGGACTGCTGATCTGCCCCAAGATCGGGCTGAAGGATCTGATGGAGGTCACAGACAAAAAGCATTATATGAAGTATTTTGCAAAAATCTCACAGAAGCATGTGGATTTTGTGATCTGCGATGATGATTTCCAGGTGTATTTTGCCCTGGAATTAGACGACAGCTCCCATGATACGGAAAAAGCAAAGGAGAAGGACCTCTTCAAAGACCGGGCATTCAAAGCCGCCGGGATCCCCCTGAAGCGGATCCGGGATTATGACGAGGCAGCAGTGAGGAAGCTGTTCAAAGACTGTTAATCATTTCAAGCTGCGGGATCATAGGAAGTGCCAGAGATTCTGACACTTCCCCCGCTGCAGAGGACCCGTCCTCTGCAGCGGGCATATCAGCATATCTCTGAATATTATATGGAAAACATCTTTCGTACATCCTTTACATTTTCAACAGTACAGGCAACCTTGCCCGCAATCTGCTCGTCTGTAAAATCCGGATTCTCTTTTACTGCCTGAAAGACCTTGCTGGACAAAATGATTCCTTTCTTTTCTCCAAGCTGCAGAGCTTCCTCCTGCTTCACCTGAATATCTTTCTCATAACTGTATTCCGCAATCAACATATTCATCACCTCACTGCCTTTTCGCCGTAGATAATCCGCCAAAATCCCGCGTTCCATACATTCCTGGACCGCTTTCTTTATAGAATCCTCTTCCTTCGAATACTTCCGAACCGTGTC